>Ga0308011_10000288_pt1 | contig 27731 bp, 39 predicted proteins | sample Neamet177_FD_203144 | JGI IMG/M metagenome (GOLD analysis project Ga0308011, IMG submission 203144) | Marine microbial communities from water near the shore, Antarctic Ocean - #177 | ecosystem: Environmental > Aquatic > Marine > Unclassified | place: Southern Ocean | collected 2014-07-25 | reverse complement strand
TATGAACACAATAGAAACAAACCTAAAAAGGGAATTTGAAACACTAAAGAAATATCCTAATTATGTAATATTTGATGCTAATTCTGAAATACACGATTACTTAAATGCCAAAAATGTATATAGCAAGGAAAGGCGAAAAGAAGCCATCCTACAAGCTAAAGCCGAATTGATAAAGGAATTAACCCAAGAGCATAAACGAGCCGCAGGAATACATAAAAACGTGATTAAAACGTGGATTAAGGATATAGACACAACCCTAGACAACAAGCCGATAATGAAAAAGAAATACTTTATCAAGGTAAAGCATTATATATTAGCTGATTACCTAAAGGATTGTATCGAAAAGAAAAAAAGTTTTAAAGAAGTAGTGATTTATTGATTTGTTTAGTGTACATTTGGTGAGTCAATAAGACATAACGAAAAATAAATATTATGAATCAAGACGAAATAAAAGAATTAGAAAAAAATGGGAGTATAATGGTACGAGCATTTGACGGAAATGGCAATGAAATAGATTATATAATCGCAGAGAGTGTTAATGATGTCATCTATTTTAAATCGAATTACGCTATTACAAAATCTGTACTATAAGCAAATACTAAACTTAGAAAAATGAAAAACGAAAACATATTAACAGCAACACCGAATTACAGCAAACGAACTTTCACAATTAGAAAGGACGGCTCAACTTACAGAACATTGCCAATGAATAGGCAAGAGTTTGAAGTGGCTGAAATGCACACTGAAGGAGATTGGAAATGGTTTTTAAGAAGTAACGATGTTCACGTAATTAGATAAGAAAGATGACACTAAAACAATTAATTGCAAACGAAACGGAAGCCCCTTTGGTTCGAAAGATTAAAAAAATGATGGAAGAGGGTAAAAGCCCTAAAGAAGTCTGCTTGTTTTCATTAAGAATACCACCAGATACTAGGTATAAAATCAAGGGATTAAAAGAGTACCTAAGCGAGTACGTTAATTCGTGCAAGATGGATGATTCATTAGAAATCTTTTTGACTAAATATTAAAATATAATTATGGGAAATTACTACAATACCACAGGAGAAGAAGGAGAGCAATTAGAAGTTTTCAAAACGAAAGCTAAATCTCAAAGCGAAATCATTATGAAGTTTCTAAGTTCTCAGCCGATGGTCGAGTATGGAGCCTCTCAACTTCTTAGGTTAGCCTTTAATAGCTCCGTTCCAATAACTAGTATAAGACGTTCAATAAGTGATTTGGTTAAGGAAAACAAGCTGTTTTATACAGGAGGAGTTCGAGAAGGATTATTTGGCAGAAACGAAAACCTAGTTAAATTTCGATATTTACAGTAAATTGTTTACAGTAAACACTATAAAAAAAATGATATGAAGGCAGTTTTAAAATTTGATTTAAGCGACCCAGAACAATTATTTGAACATAACAGATGTATAAAATCTTTAGATATGGCTTTAGCTTTGTTTCAAATACAAGTGAACTTAAAAAAGAGATGTATTAATAATGGAGAAACAGATATTAATACTATCTTTAAGACGATAAATGATATAATTGAAGACTACGACTTAAATACTAGCGCATTAATAAGTTAAAAGGTCAGTTAATATATTAACTACCCTATTGGGTATGAAATACAACGCATAAGCTTATAATGTACCCGTTGAGTTATGAAAATTCATTCAGCTAATAAATGCCAGTAATTAAATAAAATGGTAAAAATTTGAAATATTGGGGTGGTGACGACATTGATGTCGCTACCATACATAAGTCGTCACAAATACTAATAACATTTGTGACGAGAATACTGAAAATTAAAAGATATGAGAACACATAAAAAAGCATTAGAACTTATCGCAAACGATATTATAGACCAAGCTTCTTCAGGAACTGAAAAGCCAAATTACAGCAATATGGATTTTATGAATACTATTTTAATCTTCCAGACGGCTTTAATGGATAAGATGTTCGACAACCAGAGTTATGACAATATGGATATGGAGAACCGGAGTAAGATGGCTATCAAATGTGGCGAAGATTTAAGGAAATTAATTCATACTTTTACTGGGTTAGATACGCATAAACTAATGGATTAAAATGAAGCTAGGAAAACGAAAATGTAAAAACTGCCTTGAGGTTTTTCAAAAAGAAAGACCATTGCAATCTGTTTGCGGCTTTAATTGCGCCAACGAATTAGTGAAAACAAAACAAAAAAAGGATAATGCAACGGCTTGGAAGGCTAAAAAAGCAAGAGTAAAAGAAAGTCTAAAAACATTAGGAGAATATAAAAAGGATTTGCAGATTATCTTTAATAAGTTTATAAGAATGAGGGATGCAAAACAGCCTTGTATCAGCTGCCAAAATAAAACCCTAAAGAAAGTTAACGCAGGACACTATAAAAGCGTAGGAGCGCATCCAGAATTAAGATACAATGAGGAAAACGTCCATCTACAATGCGAATACTGTAATACCCATCTTCACGGAAATCTAATTGAATACAGGAAGGGACTAATAAACAGAATTGGATTAGAGAAAACCGAACTAATTGAGGGTAATCATGAGCCAATGAACTACACCAAGCAAGATATTTTGGAATTAATGAAGGTTTATAAATTGAAACTTCGAGGTCTATAATAAAAACACTACATTTGTCTTATGGCAAAAAAGAAAGTAGAGTTAAAAGAATCACTTGGACTTGGAGACATAGTCGAAAAGGTTGCAAGTATTACAGGAGTAGCAAGTTTAGTGCAAGGAATGTTCGGAAAGGATTGCGGATGTCAAGGCAGAAAGCAAAAACTAAATGAAATGTTTCCAATTGTAAAAGGTGTTAAATTAAACTACAATACTAGACGTTCAATGTCAGTTGCTTTACGTCCATTTGTTGGAGCGACCAGAGAAAAGCATTCTGAGATAATAGGAAACTCCAAGATTGAAAGGTGGATAATTACAGACGAGAACAAACCATCACAATCCGATGTAGATAGATTAGTTGAGGAATACAACAAGACATTCAATGCAAAAGCTAAGTCGTTCAAATACCCATGCGCTCAATGTAGGGGAGCAGAAACACTAAAAACCATTTTGAAATCATTAGTTGCTGTAGTTGCAAACGATTCTCAGATGACAGAAGTAGAAAGGGATGAACCATTTACAGGTAAGGATGGTAAAATAGAACTAAAGAAATGAATCTATCCTACCACTTAACACTCGAGGAAGCTACTAAAAGCGCAACGGCAATACGGAAAGGTATTTTTAATTTACCAGTTGATGAGCATTTAGCTGCATTAGTCAATGCTGCTAATAAAGTATTCGAACCAATTAGAAACTATTTTAATGTCCCTATTGGAATAAGTAGCGGGTATAGGTCAGATGCTTTAAATGAAGCTATAGGAGGCAGTAAAAGAAGCCAACACTCAAAAGGCGAAGCATTAGATATAGACGCAGATATTTACGGAGGTATTACGAACAAACAAATATTTGATTTTGTGAAAGATAACCTGGAATTTGACCAATTAATTTGGGAGTTCGGAACGGATAACGAACCTAACTGGGTTCATGTATCAATTAAACATTTCGGAGATCAAAGAAAACAAATATTAATAGCCTCAAGAGTTGGCGGTAAGGTTCACTATTCAAATTACTGATATGAAAAAGGAATTTAAAGACACAAAGTTCTCGGCATTCTTAGATAAGGTTATCCCAGTTCTAGGAGGAACGGCAAACGCAGCTTTAAAAATAGCAAAAGGAGACTTTGCAGGAGCAGTTGGGGATGTAGTTGGTATATTCAACAAAGAAAAAGCATCGGATAAAAAAAGCTCTCCAGAAGTACTTGCATTAGCTCAGGAGTTTGAGATGTTTAAACTGGATTTTGAATCTGAAATGTACGAACTAGAAGTACAGGATCGTAACAGCGCAAGAAACCGCCAGATTGAAATGGCAAAGGCAGGAGGGAACGACATAATGATGATACTTACTGGCTCAGTTGGACTAGCATCCTTTGGCGGAATAGTATTAGCAGTTATATTCATGCCACAATTAGAAGAGAGTAACCTATTTAATCAATTAATGGGGTTCGTTTTCGGTGTGGCGGTTAGTAACATTTTCGCTTTCTACTTTGGAACTTCAAAAAGCAGTCAAGACAAAACTAGATTAATGGCTAAATGATATGAGGACATTCGAACAGTATGAAGAAGAGATACTACAATGCATTAAAGACGAGAATATATTTACAAATGAAATGATTTTTACATTTTATTCAGGCATTAGTAGGAGTAGGTTTTATGACTTAGAGTTAAATAAATCGGACATACTAAAAAGGGAGCTGGATAATAATAAGAATAGAACCAAACACTCTCAACTTAAAAAGTGGGCGGATTCAGATAATGCAACGCTACAAATTGCGCTTTATAAAACAATTTGCTCAGATGATGACAGGAAAAAATTGAGTCAAACTTATACGGATTTAACAACCGATGGTGATAAAGTGGGAATGGTCGTTAATATTGTGAATCCAAATACATAGAGTGGTTACGTTTGAGCCATCCAAGAAGCAATTCGAGGCATGGGAATACCTGCACGATAAAGAATCAGTCTTTATTGGATATGGTGGAGCTGCATTTTCTGGAAAGTCTTATTTACTTGCTTGGTGGATCGTGACATCCGCCCTACAATATAGTGATACAGCTTGGGGAGTTGGTAGAAAGGAATTGACCAACTTAAAAAAGACTACATTAATAACTATTTTCAAGGTATTAAATGAGGTTGGGCTATCTGTAAATGATTACAACTACAATCAACAGAATAATACTTTGACGTTTCAAAATGGATCAGTTATATTCTTAATCGATACAGCATACAAACCAAGCGATGTAATGTTTGAAAGGTTTGGAGGCTTAGAATTGACATCATGTGCCATTGACGAGTCCGCAGAAACATCCTACAAGGCAATAGAGATACTATCCACTAGAATAGGCAGAAGAAACAACCAGAAGCATGGCATAACCCCTAAGATTTTGGAAACATTTAATCCCTCAAAGAATCATATATACTCCAGGTACTATAAACCATGGACAACAAACACCCTGACATCGGAATATAAATTCGTAAAGGCTTTACCATCGGATAATCCAAGTATTGAGGTCGGGCCATACGTTGAAAGGCTGCTAAAAACAGCGGATAAAATAACCGTTCAAAGATTAATCTATGGAAATTTTGAGTATGACGACTCTCCAAATGCATTAATAGATTATGACAGTATAACCAACCTATGGAAAAACGACTTTGTAGAGAAAGGTAAGGGATATATTACTGCAGATATTGCAAGGCTAGGAAGCGACAAAGCTGTAGTAATGGTTTGGAAGGGTTTAGTTGTGGTCGAGATTGTCTCAATAGCCAAATCAAAGCTCAACGAATTACAAGCGATTATTGAGGCTTTAAAATCTAAACACGAAATACCTCATTCAAATATAATTGCAGATGAAGATGGAGTTGGTGGTGGGGTCATTGATTTTATGCAGATAAAAGGATTCAAAAACGGAGGCAAGGTTCTGCGAAAAGAAAACTATTTGAACCTAAAGACTCAATGCTATTACTGGTTAGCTAAATATGTTAATTCAAATAAGATATACATCGAAGCGCAAGAAAACAAAGAGGAAATAATCCAGGAGCTTGAGTGGGTAAGAAGCTATAAAATTGATGCAGATACTAAACTGCGAATACTGCCAAAGAATTTAATAAAAGAAGGATTAGGTCGCTCTCCGGATTTTACAGATACAATGATGATGCGAATGTATTTTGAGGTTCAGCCTCAGGGGACTTATTATGTCAGTTAATTAAAGATTATGAAAGTAGAGAGAAATGTAAGTTTTCCAACTAAGATTGAAGAGGTTAAAATTAAACACCTAGTCGAATACATGAAATTGTCAGATGAACAAAAGAAAAGCGATTACAATATCCTTTTTATTTTTGCAGGTGAAATTTCAAAGTATATGAAATCTCATGAGGGAAAAGAAACCGCAGAAGTTCTTAGAAAGTTATTTCACAACAATGTGGATTTTGTACAAACGTTTGAATGGGATGGGGTAAAATATGGTTTTAATCCAAACCTAGACGATAATTTAACATTAGCTGAATACTCGGATATAAACTCATTAAAGGAATCTGGATTCTGGGAAAACTGCCATAAGATTTCGACTATATTTTATAGACCAATAACAAAACAAATTGGCGACGATTATCAGATAGAACAATACAAAGGGATTAACGAGAAGTTAGCCGAAGAATGGCTAGAACTTTCTGCAAGGATTCCGATAGGAGCGCTAGGTTTTTTTTTGATTATTCAAATCGACTTAGAGACGACTTCCCGCCACTCTTTGAGGAAAGCACAGAAGAAGGAACTGGAACGGACTTACTTAGCCAGTACGGTCTTTATAATTCGATTATGGTACTCGCAGATAATAGCTACCTTAATATCGAAAAAGTAATAAATACACCACTTCGAGAATGCTTTTACTTTCTGTCTTACCAAAAAGATAAATCAACTCAGCAAAGGCTCGAAAGTTTAAGAAATAAAAAATCGTAAATTTGCCCTATGACAAGAAAAACATTACTCCAGTTGGTTACGGCTTTTGAAACTGCTTGTAATTCACATACTATGATACATACCTTCCTTTATGGGACGGAAGACATAGTTAATAAAGACATAGAAAACAAATCATATTTAATCCGTTTAGCTCCAGAAGCAGTTTCCTACTCTGGTAACGTCTCGACCTTTTCTCTAATCGTAGAGGTATGGGGTGAGGTCATGCAAGATGATTCAGATAGATTGGTTATTGAATCAGAAGGAGAAAGCATTGTTAATGACATAATCATAAGTGTTTTTAGAGGCTTAATTGCAGAAGGCGGTTGGGAAATATCAGTAGATACAAGCGGACAAATAGATGACACGATTACAGCGACCTCAGTAGTACACGAAAAAGAAGCAAGGCTCACAGGTTGGAGTGTGAATATAGACATAAAAGGATTTAATGATTTGAATCAATGTATTAATCCGATCCCAGAAACTTAAAATTAGTGGCTAATCTCGACTTAATAATAACAGCATGGGCTAAGGACATTACCAAGAAAGCTAAAAGGTATGCTAGAGGTACTGAAATGCAGAGGACTTTAAAATATAGAGTTAGAAAAGGTTTGGTAGTTTGGAGCCTTGATGCTTATGGTCTATTCCAAAACTCTGGAGTAAGGGGTTCTGTTCGTACAATTGCGAAAGTCGGCAAAGCACAAAAAGAAGCTATGGAATTAGGAATCTCAGATAGGAAATATAAGTACACAACAAAAAGACCGCCCACAAAAGGGACGAAATTATCATATCCTGCAGCGACTGAAATATTTATTACTGGGTTTCCTTCAAGAACACCATCGCATTTCAGGTGGTTAAATAAAGCATTTAAAAACTCAGACAAGGAACTTGAAAAAAGAATAGTTAATCACTTTGAAAATCTAATATAATGGCAATCACAGCAACAAATAAACCATCTCAAGATGTAATGAATAAGTCAACTCGTCCGCTTATCCTTACATTGACCTCAACACTATCAAATGAGGAATCTTTCAGATATACATTAGACCTCAAGGTAAACAATGTTGTGGTGACGAGTTTAGAGTCTGCAGGCAATCCAGTTGGGCGTGGTCATTTCGATTTGCATACAATGACACAAAGCTATTTAGCTGCACAAGTAAAAGAATCACAAACAGGCGGACCGCTTCATACTTTAGTTACTACCTACTCTTATGGTCCAGAGCAAATGAAGAAATTCTCAGTAGTTTGGGGTGAAAGATATATTAATGGTTCGGGTGTGACAATCACTAATACTTATCCATTAGACGAGTATTGGTGGTTTCAGCACAATGGAAACTTTAACATTCAAGAAGATTCGTACAACGATCCATTTTATCATTTTAGTTTAAGAGATGCAGGTACTCAAGGCAGGTTCTTGTGTACTCAAAGAGTTATAGAAACTTATGAAGGTCAATGGGGTGTTTTAGGTTGTTTGAATATACAGAACTCTACATGGACAAGCCCTGGTCCAAGAGGGACAATAGAAAAGTTTTTATATACATTCTATGATTCAAACAATGCACCACTAGGTACTGCAGATTTATATATCCCAATTTCATCACCTCCAGATATGCACTCAAGCGCTTTAATTAGCAACGGGGTTATTTACATACCAATCCACTATAAAAATGTGAGGAGCTTAAATTCTACAGCTTTTGATGCGGCTGCTTACTTTACAGTTTACGGCTACAATTCTTTGGCATTAGGTTTTAGGATTACAGAATTAATGCAGGTGAATATTAACCATCAATGTGACGATAGGAAGTATTTCAATGTTGGATTTATTAATCGTTTTGGAGCTTGGGAATACAAAATGTTTACAGGTAGAAACATGGTAGAAATAGACTTCAAGAAAAAGGACTTTAATAAGTTGTCATCTGACTGGAGTAATTCAATATTTGACACCTCAGCAATTGATTTTGGTTCGTCTGGAGGTACAAGGTCTTATTCAGTTGTAGAGAACTACAACATCGCTTTAAATAGTGAGTACATGACAGAAATAGAAGCCGAGGAAATGTACCACATGTTTCAAAGTGACTACATTGTTGTATTTACTAGAAAGACACAAGGCGGAGAAGACTCAGATTATATCTATAATGGCAAGATTACCAACAGAAAAAGCAAAATAAAAACCAATAGGTGGGATAGGCTCATTCAATTTACAATTAATGTAGAATTAATTTCAGCAGATTATAAATAACAACTATGAGTAACGTTATAATTCAGGCGCAAGAGCAGAAAGGGCTAAAAAACCAAGACTATCCAAACGGGTATTATCCTTTTTTCAATGGAAATAGTGGCATAACACCTGCCCCTACTTATTTTTCCTATGCGCTTTCTGGAACAAGTGTTTTAAAAACGGTTGTTGTAGACTTTGATTATCATACACCACCACAAATTGGTGTTGTTTATGAAACTATTTGGGCTGTTCGTGGAACAACTGAGGACATGGAACTACAGTTGTATGCAAATGGAGAGATTAAACTCACCATGGGGGCTCAAGGAGTTAGCATTACAATTCCAAACGGGACTTATAGGCAATGGGATTATGTTAAATTACGATTGGAATTATCACCATTAACATTAACTCTATACGATGATTCAGTAGAAGGTATTTCTACTTTAATGGGAACGACTACAGTTGCCTGGAATCCTACTTGGACTTATAACAAAGAATTTGTAGTCGGGGCTTTATACGATGGCACAAATTATCTTAAAGGTTTTAGGGGTTTTATTGGCGATATTACAACAACCTTTTTTGATGCATCAGTAATAACGAACAACACTTTAACAAGAAACAATACAGGGTTAGTTTTTAACTCAACTAGAACTTTCAATCCAAGGAATAACTACCCGCAAACTAGGATTGAATTATTCATTTTAGATACACTAAAAGACGAGACAATAACTAGCATAAGAAAAGCCGCATCAATTGAAAGTCCGGGAAAGATAAAGAGCAATTTTACTCAAGCGTTTTCTATTCCTTTCTCAGATGCAAACAATAAATTCTTTGCACATTGTTACGATATAAATGTGACTGCAGATTATTTTAACCAATACAAAAGGAGTTACGTTACAATCTCAAACACTACAGGAAATGTGATAGTATCTGGCTCAATGCTTCTTAATACCATAGACCAATTAAACTTGGTTTATAATGTAACCATATACGGAGAGGCGACAACCTTATGGGAGTCAATGCAGGATAAACTACTCTCGGATTTGTCTGCAGATTTTTGGGACACATACGACCATAAAAATACAGTTGCAAATATTGAAGCCTCTTGGACTGGTGGCTTAGTTAATATGGCAGGGAACACAATTCCAGATTTATACTATCCAGTAGAAACTTATGGAACGGAAACAATAGACCCAAATATTGCCCAATTTATTACCAACACGCTAAATTATCAAGCATTCAGACCAAGCATGAAGGTTAAGACTTTGTTTGACCAAATAATGAAAGAGGCGGGATATGAATACGAAAGCACTTTTTTAAGTACTACTGAGTTTACCGACTTGTATTTAGGTTTGGCACCAAACAAAGAACTCTCAATTGTGGCGGAGGCTTATTCTTATGTTTCTGCGGGAAACTTATTTGGGGGGGGGGTGACACTCCCAGATATACAATCAAATGTTTCTCCATACAATAGTCATAGCTTTACTTGGAAAAATATTCCAATGAATGTAGATGACCCTGACTCAGCTTTTGACCAAACTACAGGATTGTACACACCAATAGAAACTGGATTAATTACGTTTGATTTTAATTTTCTTATAAATACAAATGTAAGTCCTTGGGGTTCTCAGAATGCTAAGTTATCGGTAATACCAACGGACACAAATGGAGCAACTGCAAATATTAATATAGTAGGAGCGCCACAAACATCAGTAAGGTTTACGCAATCAGGAACAATTTATATAGCTCAAGAAACTTTTAAAATGACTGTGTATTGCATTAAAAATGTATCATTTGCTTTTACTATTAATTTAGGTAATTTTTCTAGTATCTCAACACTAGGTCAAATACTACTAGGTTTTAGTTTTAAGACTGTTAAAATAGCGAATGTGAGCATAGTAGACCAAGTGCGAAACGAGTCAATGTATGGCATTAAACTGAAACAACAGGAGCTACTTTCAGGACTGACTACAATGTTCAATCTAGTATGGGATAAAGTAGATAGTAATACTTTTAAGATTGAACCATTTAAGGAATGGTTGGCAGGGGGTGATGAAGTTGATTGGACTGAGAAGATTGACAAAGGGGGTTTGATAGGTAATAATATTAAATCAAGAAGTAAATCAATGGAATTTGAATACAAGAAAAGCCCTGATGCATTAATCGAAAGAACAATTAGCGAGAGAGAAGTACCTCCAAATAGTGGCTCATTCAATCCGAACAATACAGATTGGCTAGAAAAAGACAAGACATTAAAAGTCCCTTGGATAGCTCCAGTATTACAACAAGCAGGAAAGGGTGAGGTGTTTTATCCCCAAAGATATGAACTTGAGGACGGAATACCAAAGGCAATTGATGGGGCGCACATAATGGGGTACAAGGTAAGTTATGCTACATCTCCAGATGTGCAAATACTAGATGTTGGTTCTTCTACATTTAAGGCAAACAGCACAATGAACATTCTAAGCCCTTATAAAAACATCCCATTAACAAATAGTACAAAGACATTAGAGTTTAATTTATTCGGTAATGTGTTTAATCATATAGTAGGAAGAAGTCCAGTAAACCTATTTAAGAATATCGCATATAATAGTTTATTCAATGAGTATTGGTACCCATGGTTTAATGAAGTTTATTCGGACAATGCGAAAATGTTTACAGCTAAATTTAATTTGAACCCAGAGGATTCTGCAATTAAATTAAACACCAAGATATTTATAAAAAATGCTTGGTATAGAATAAACAAAATAAACACTCCACAAAACACGAACGGATTAAGTAAATTGGAGTTGATAAAGTTAGTTGATTTTGATGTAAATAACTTTGCAGCTTATAATTGTGACATGGCAAAAACAGGACTAACCGATGGTGTTTTTGAGTTTACTTTTTATGACCCATTACCAACATTATCATTTGGAACTAAAGATTGCTGCGATGCTGTAAATGGTCTTTGGTATGCTTCACCTATTGATGTTGATGGTCTTTATGCAGGGCAGTTTAGGTGTTACTCAGGTGAACAAATCGTAGGGGTTAAAGGACAACCTACTGGCTACACTTACGACTCAGCTACAAACTGGGTATGTATGGAAAAAGAAGGGGAGACTTCTGCTTATGTTAGCCCTTCAAATGTTGCAGCTAGATTAGCGGATGGGTGGTCTTATTGTTAACGAATTAATTTATTATTAAAATCGTAAATTTGAAGCATGATTATAGATGTGATTAATAATTTCAAAGCAGTTCCTAAAAAGGAAGCTAATACAGAAATGATGGCAATCGCTTTAGGCATGAATGAATTAGTTTTTTCCATACCTAAAATGTGGAAACAGGAAAACCTTAAAACAAAAGTAAAGAGATGGGCAAAACAATCAAAATAAAATACGATGTAGATACAGGTGAAGCTGTAACTGATACCGAAAAATTAACAGGAGCAACCGAAGATTTAGGAAAGACATCAAAGGATACCGCAAAGGATTTAGAGGGCATCGGAGGAAGCGCAAAGAAATCTGCAAAAGGAGTTAAGAAAATAGGGGTTTCGATTGGTGGTTTAGTTAAAGCTGCAGGAATAATTGGGTTAATATCAATAGCTTTTGATATTTTAAAAGAAGCATTCACAGGAAACCAAAAGGTGATGGATGCAATGAATACAGCAACGACTGCTTTAGGTATTGCATTCAATGACTTATTCGGTTTTATATCAGATAACATCGGACCAATTACAGGTTACTTTAAGAAGATATTTAATGACCCACAAAAAGCATTAAAGGATTTTGGAAAAGCCATAAAAGATAATATAATAGAGCGATTTAATAGTGCTTTAGACACCTTGGGGTTTCTTGCAACTGCGATTAAAAAAGTTTTCGAGGGTGATTTTGAAGGCGCCATGGAATCAGCTAAGGAGGCAGGTAAGGAGTTTACCGATGTAATGACAGGAGTTGATGGTAGTTTTGATAAAATAGTTGACGGAGCTAAGAACCTAGTTGAATCAGTAACCGAATACACTAAGTCAACTCTCGAAAACGCTGCGGCAATAGTTGAGCAAGAGAAAGCAATGGCATCGCTCGAAAACCAACAAACAAGGATTCGGGAAGCTGCAGATAGAGATGCAGAACTTCAAAGACAAATAAGGGACGATGTAACGAAAGGGATTGGTGATAGGATTAGAGCAAATGAGCAATTAGGAAGGGTATTAGAGAAACAACTAGCAGATGAACAGGAAAACATTAAGGGAAGAATAGCAGCTATAAGAGCTGAGAACGATGCTTTAAATATCACACAAGAAAGACTAGACGAAATTTATGTTTTAGAAACAGAACTATTTGCAGTTGAAGCAGCAAACGCAGGATTCTCATCTGAGCAGCAAACAAATAAAAATGCGCTATTAAAAGAACAGTCTGATGCTATGTTAGTACTGCAAGAAATAGGGCTTTCAGATATGGAACTGGAAATCCTAGCAGCTGAACAAGAAGCAGAACTAAGAAGGCAACAACTAGATTTATTCATTGAAAACGAAACGGAAAAGCTAGAATTTGAAAAGGCAATACTAGATGATTTAAATGCAAAGAAAGATGATATTGCTGCAGCGGAAGCACTAAGAATAAGTAATAAGGAACAATTAGACTTAGATTATTGGGCGGGGGAATCAGATAGGGCAAAGAAAGATACTAAAAGAAAAAAAGCTAAACATCAGCAAGATGTAAATGATTCATTTAATGCAGCAAGTGCTACGCTTGATATACTCACCCTATTTGCAGGAGAAAACACAAAACTACAGAAAGGAATAGCTATTGCACAGGTCACTATTGACACAGCTCAAGCAATTATGGGAACATGGTCTGGTTATGCATCTATGGGTATTCCTGGAGTTATATTAGCAGCCGTTCAAACTGCAGCAATTGTAGCAACTGGTATAGTTCAGATTAGTAAAATCAAGAGTGCAAGCAAAACAAGCTCGGTTACGAAACCGCAAATGCCAAGTTTACCTAGTTCTAGTTCTGCAACTGAACAAAGCGGAGGCGATGCAGCTCCAGTTCCTGCAGTAGATAATTTAGCAGGGTTTGGGATACTACAAGAAACACCTAGGGCGTGGGTTTTAGAAAGCGATGTATCAAGTAATGTTGAAGCTAATAGAAGATTGGAACGGAGAGCAATTTTAGGATAGTAAAACAGGCTTAAAATACCTTAATTATAAAATACCTACATTTGTCAAATGGAAATCATTGAGTTAATCATAAATGAAGAGAACGGAGATGGAGTGTTTGCTATTAGTTTAGTAGATAAACCTGCAATCGAGCAAGATTTTATGCACTTTAATAATCAAACACCTTTGAAATTTGCAGAGATAGATGAAGACCAGAGATTAATTGCGGGTCCTATTCTAGTTCCTAATAAATTAATCTATAGAGAAAAACAAAACGGTGAACCTTTCCATGTTTTCTTTAAGCCCTCAACAATCAAACAAGCATCAGAATTATACTTGCAAGAAGGCAGACAGTCATCTGCAACTGCACATCATTTAAGCCCAATAAAAGGAGTAACAATGGTTCAATCCTGGATAGTGAACGATTCAGAAGTAGACACATATAAATCTTACCAACCAGAAGTAGAATTACCAAAGGGTAGTTGGTACGGAGTTTTTAAGGTTCAAAATGATGAGGTTTGGGAGGCTGTAAAGTCAGGAGAGTTTAAAGGTTTTAGCATAGAAATATTAAGTACACAAATAAATTTAGAAAAAATGGGAGTTTTCACAGACTTATTAAAAAAATTCGAAGAAACGCCAGAGGGTGACAACTTCGCAGTAGCAATTACAACTGATGGCAAAACGTTATCTTCTGATGCAGAGGATTTCAATGTTGGCGAACCAATCTACATAGAAGTAGATGGAGAGAAAATGGCAGCACCAGTTGGAACATACGAAACAGAAGATGCTACAATTATTGTTGTAGAAGAAGAAGGTATTTTAGCTTCAATCACACCTGCAGAGGATGTAGATGAAAGCTTAATTACTGAAAAAGAATTTTCAGAGTATAAAAAATCTCAAGAGGTAATCTTGGAAGGTTTGAAAAAGATACTAGAAGGTATGAACTCGGAAACAGAAGATTTGAAAAGTCAAAATACTGAGCTGAAAAGTGTCAATGAATCATTAAGAACCGCAAATGAAAGCTATGAAGCTGAGTTGAGCGCTCATTCTAGTTCTATTGAGGCATTAAAGGCACCAGTAGTTGAGGAAATCAAACCAAGTGCAGACGGACAAAGTAATAAAGAAAAAATAGTATTCGATATGGGTACGGCAAAAGGTCGCTCGGAAGCGGTTTTGGCTCGATATTCTAAATAATAAATAAAAACATTTAAAAAATGGCAACAAACATCACGACCTCTTATGTAGGTCAAACAGCAGAAGGTTATGTAGCAGCGGCAACGTTAGCAGGACCAACTCTAGCAAACCCAAACATTACCGTACATGAATATGTAGAAGGTAAATTGGTAGTAAGGAACCTCGATGCAGGTGGAACATTAATAGCTGACGCAACTTGTGACTTCACATCATCAGGAGACGTTAATTATTCAGAAGGTGTTTTGGATTTGAAAGCGTTACAAATTAATCTACAAGATTGTAAGGAAAATTGGACTAAAACTTGGGAACAAGCAAACAGAAGAGCTTTAATTCTTGACCAAGCCCCTCCGGCAGAAATGGCTGATTGGATGCTTGAGAAATTAGGTAAAAAAACTAGCGGCTCAATTGAAAATCTAGTATGGAATGGTGACTCCGTTACTGCAGGTGAATTTGATGGACTTATCAAAGCAATCTCAGCAGCTAAAACTGCAACTCCAGATGTAGTATTCGGAGCAGTTATAACTAAGGACAATGTTATTGATGCACTTCAAGCAATGATGACAGCAGTTGACCCTGCAGTTTATTCAACTTTGGGTGAAGAAGATGGCTTTGCTATCTATGTGCCAATGCTAGTAGACCAAATGTATCAATTAGCTTTAGGTGTTAATGCTGGTGGTTCTTATGGTGGAACAGTTACAGTTGATAGAAAGCCTATGAACTTTAATGGTATTCCTTTGATTCCTACTCCAGGACTTACTTCTACTACTATGGTTGGAGCTAAAAAAGGTGATCTTCATTTCGGTTGTAATCTTTTAGCAGACAATAACGAAGCTAGAATTATTGATATGACTCCTACAGATGGAAGTCAAAACTTTAGATATGTTTTAAGATTCCAAGCCGATACAATCGTGACGAATCCTACAAACATAACTTGGGGAACATTTACAGTTTAACTTTAAAATTCAAAGAAAATGCCTTGTAACTTAACGAAAGGAAAAGACCTCACTTGTAGAGATACGACTGGAGGAGTGAAAAATATGTATTTCACTAATTACGATGCTACTTTGAACTCAACAGTAACTAGAAGTGCAACTGGTGCGATTACAGATTATGCAGCCATCACATTTTACAAATATGTGATGCCTCGTGGAACGTCTGGATTTGACCAAACCATTAATACTTCTCTTGAAAACGGTACTACTTTTTATGAGGGTACCGTAACTTCCATTTTGAATGGGTTAACTCAAGAGGACTTAAATGAGCTACACTTATTAGTTGTTGGAACTCCTCATGTAGTAATCGAAACACAAAGCGGTACATTTTACCAAGTGGCTATCCAGAATGGATTGGTTGCAGGTGGAACTGCAGGAACAGGAATCGCCCTTGGTGATAGAGTAGGGGCTGCCCTTGCTTTTATCTCACAAGAGCCAGCACTTGCTCCAACCGTTACTGACTTTTTATCTATATCAAACGTGACAATAGTGTCAGCGGTTTAAAGTCTTTTACCTCATAAATAATGAAAGCCCTTGCATATTGTAGGGGCTTTTTTTTTATGCGTATATTTGGAGAATGTTTTTATCTAATAATGTGTTAGCGATAAACCTTTTCCAATATGGAGAAACTGCAGATTTGCTTAGTCAATATAGTATTGAATTTAAACCGAGAGAGAATGACCAAACTTATACACTCTTATCTTATCCTGCAACAGCTACAGAAAGGCTTTTTAGCTTTAATGTAAGCAGCTTACTGTTACCGTCTTCTCAATATACTTGTGTCATATCACGAAGTGCTGTAATTGTAACTACATTTAATATTCGTTCTAGTGAGTCAGTTGCAAAAACTTACTATGAATCATCAATTATAGACAAGACCTATGAAGAGTAAAGAAATAACAAATAGTATGATGTTTTTGGGCGAAACATACAAGAAGGCAGAAGCTGTTGAGAACTCAAAAGGCAAGTACATTGAACTTAAAACTGATGAAGGCTTTGATTACAACGATTATTTAATTGCATTATTCAAAGGATCAACTACACATCATGCCGTCATTCGTGGAATGAGTGATTATATCTTTGGAAATGGTTTGGCAGGGGTAGGTTCGGAGTTGTTTTCTGATGAAGATTTAAGAAGGACAGCTTTAGATTTAAAACTATTTAACAGATATTCATTTCAATGTATTTGGAATAGGGCAGGAACTCAAATTGTAAAGGTTAAGCATTTGCCAGTTTCAAATATTCGACTAGACTCAGAAATGAATGGATACTGGTATTCTGACAATTGGTCTAGTTTCAGGAAGAAACAATTTATGCCAAAGCATTTCCCTAAAATGGGATTAAGTGAAAGGGACCAACCACAAATATTTTTGTACCAACCTTATGTATTAGGCGCTTTACATTATAGCCTACCAGATTACATGGGCTGCATTCAGTATGTAGATTTGGAAATTGAAATCGCTAATTTTCACAATTCAAATATTAAAAATGGTTTTGCAGCAAGTTCAATCATAAATTTTAACAATGGTATTCCAGACGAGCCTACACGAAAAAAGATAGAACAAAGTGCCAATGATAAATGGAGCGGTTCAAGCAACGCAGGACGTTTAATAGTTACGTTTAACCAAGATAAGGAACACGCAGCCGAGTTATTATCTGCGCCAATTTCAGACCTAGATAAACAGTATGAGTTTTTAACGTCTGAAAGTGCGCTTAAAATAATGACAGGACACAGGGTAACTTCGCCAATGTTGTTTGGAATAAAAAGCGATACTGGATTGGGTAATAATGCAGACGAGTTGAAAAATGCTTTTAACCTTTTAAACGAAACGGTAATCGAAGGATATAGAAGACAGATTGAATTTGGAATTAATGATATATTAGAGATTGGAAATGTGCCACATGAGTATGTTACTTTCGTGCCTTACTCTCCAGATTTCGAAGGATTGTCTCAGGTTGTCAATGAAGAAGGCGAAGAGGTTACAAATGACGTTGCTTCTACACTAGGAACGTTATCTCCTCTAGTAGCTACAAAAGTACTTGATGCAATGACTCCAGACGAGGTTAGAGATATAGTAAAATTAAAGCCAAGCGATGAAACTGTAATCATTGAAGAGAACACAGGCGGAAAAGAAAGCTTTAAAGACGAGCAACTTTCTACAGATTTGGAAGTATTAGACCTTTTCGAGATGGTCGACTTTGATTTAATTGAAGATTTGAACGAATGGGAGCTTGTGGAATCCGTAAATATGGAGACAGGTGAAAGTGTTTTGCATGAATTAGCTACTCCTACAGAAAAAAAGATACTAAATAAAGACCTAAAGGGTACTGATGCAAGGCGAAAATCAAGGTTAGATACAGATGACTACATTATAAGGTTCTCTTATGGTGGTCCACCTCCGATTGCAACCTCCAGGACCTTCTGTACTCTGATGAAAACAACCCACAAAAAGAAAGTTTTCAGAATTGAGGACATTAATTCACTAACAAACAAAGAAGCAAACAGACCATTTGGAGATTATTCTATATTTGAATGGAAAGGAAGTTATAATTGTAGACATCATTGGATTGCATCACTACGAAAGCGCAAAGGTTATGCTGGACCGCTTCCAAAAACGACTGCAATAATGCAAGGTGACCCACAAATGCAACAAGAATTACCTCAAGCACTTCGTAAAAACCCTAAAGTAAAAAAATGATATTTCTAATCTCAGCAAATAAGATAAAGAAAATCACAGGGACAGCGGATACCCTGAACGATGAGGCTATGAGGGTTGGTATATATCAAGCCCAAGCAGGTTTGACAATTCCATTAATAGGAATCACGTTATCTGAATACTTGGGAGAGTTGATAGTAGCCAAAAATGTATCTGGCGATTACAAGACTTTAATAGAGGACTATCTACAGCCGATAATTGCATGGCAAGCGTTGTCTAATATGACAGAGCCGAACAACTCAAATACAACTATCGGAATGAGTCACCAAGTCGATATAGTAGCAAACGACACAAAGCTAAACAGAGACCATTATAGATGGATTGCTGAATCTTATGTTAGATTGGCAAAGCATTATTTAAGTAGAGTTCAATTTCCTTACTACAATAAAAGGCAGATTAATATTGACGCAAATTTTATGGGTATAGAATTAGGAATGACAAATATTAATAAGGGGCGTACTTTATCAATGCTAGATAAAACATATTACAAAAATCACAAGTCATGAAGAACTTTGTAAGCGAAGCAGCATTCAAAAAAAGAGTCAATTACTTTGGTGATTGGAAACGTGTTCAGGCATACGAAAAAGTCGCAGTTGATTTAGACGTGACACCTTTTATTGGTTATGCTAACATGGCTTATTTAGCTCCGTTTATCGAAAATGATACATTCCCAAATACAACTATTAAAAATTTCTTTGATGCTTATATTTTAGACTTGACAATCTATTTTATGGCTTACCGAGCTTACCCAATTATATTCAGACACCTAAATAATGCAGGAGTAACAGACCCAGGAGAAAGTGCAGTTTCAAAAGATGAGATGTATAGGGTTCAAAACTCTTTCATTCAGTTAGCTAATACGGTTCAAGGTTCATTGGAAAGGTACTACGGATTGAATCAAGCGGCAATAGAATTACCAAAATCGATTGGACAGTTTGAGTCTAAACCTTATGCGCAATGGAATTTAGATACTACATCGGCAATTGATACAGATGACATTGCTTATAAAGTAGTTCCATTAGTGCCAGTTGATAGCAGTTTTTATTGGGGCTTAATTGCTACAAACACCACATTGACAAAATCAATAATAGAAGCAGGAACTCCATTAACTTTACAGGCAATTATGCAGTTTTCTCCGAATCAATTAGAGTCGACAGAAGTTTGGTTTGCCTCGACAAATACTTATGTAAATTGGGCGGTGGATAATGACTCATTAAATACCTCAACACTATTACAGGGCAATGGATTATTTAACTACGAATTAATAGACGTATATAAATCTTATAGACAGAATTATCTAAGTTCGATGGGGGCTTTTGAATTAACAATTTCACAATAATAAAACAAATAAAATGGCGATTTTTTTAAACGATGATATAGAATGCAGGAAAGCCGAACCTTTAGATACTAGAGTTCGAGTTGCTAATGCGGCTGCCTTAATTGCTCTAAATCCTTTATACAATTATGTAGGGATGCTAGTTATTACATTAGATACTTTGGGAGTGTATCAGCTTACATTAAATGATGGCACAACTGCTTCAGATTGGGAGTTGAAAACATTCTATACAGATGCCTTAGTAAATACCTTTTTGACGGATGGGAGTGTGAGTAGTATTGTCTTTGGAACAGATACGAGCCTAACATGGAATGCAACAGATTTTACACTAGACATGCCGTTAAATGGTGTAACTATTCAGCTGGGGCAAGAAACCGTAGCGAGAGTATTAAATAAGACTGGATCAACATTACTGAATGGTAAAGTTGTTCGTGTAACTGGGGCAAGTGGTCAAAGATTAACGGCTGCTTTGGCTGATAATACTAGCGACACAACAAGTGCAACTATACTAGGCATCATGACACAAGATGTATTGAACAATCAACAAGGCTTTGCGACACTAGCGGGTCTAGTTCGTGACCTTAATACAAGTTCATTTACTGAGGGCGATGTTCTTTATTTGGGAAGCTCTGGAGGAATTACAAATGTAAAACCAGTAACGCCATTGCATTTAGTTACTGTCGGTTATTGCGTAAGAAGTCACGCAACAGAAGGTTCTATTTTTTCGCATCCTCAAAATGGTTATGAATTAGACGAATTGCATGATGTATTAATAACTAGCGCACAGGATAACGATGTTTTATCTTGGAATAGTACTAGCTCCTATTGGGAAAACGTAGCCTTACCATCTGCACCTGTTGACTCAGTAAATTCTCAAACAGGAGTAGTTGTTTTAGATACTGACAATATCAATGAGGGAAGCAGTAACTTATATTACACAGAATCGAGGGTAAGTTTAAATACATCAGTTGCCGCAAATACTGCAAAAATCTCTTTTGATTCGGCATCTTCCACAAGGTTAGCAAATACAAGTGGAACAAATACAGGCGATCAAGATTTAAGTAATTTAGTAGACTTAACTACAAATCAAAGTATCGGAGGAGATAAGACATTCACAGGCTCAACGGTTGCAGGTTCAATTGCAGCTTATAGGCCAGTAATAAACAAAACGGCTTCGTTTACAGTAAGCGCCACAGAATTAAACAAAGGATGCAAACTAGACATCACAACCGCAGTAGTTATTGGAGTAGATGCTTCAAGTAATACAGCTTTTCCAGTAGGAGGAGAAATAGAATTTTATTGGTATTTTGACTCGGGCAGTAATTCAATTACAATAACAGCATCGGGAGGGCAAACAATTATCTCGGCTGATGCAGCTGTTGCACTTTCAAAGGTAGGTGCTTGTGCAGTACTTAAAAAAGTAGATAGTAATTCTTGGATTTTAACAGGTGGATTGTCATGATAGGATGTAAAATGGGTGTAGTTGGAAGCGGTGGGGTTACCATCCCTTTTGCGTTTGGTAATGCTTTGCAGTTTGATGGGGTTGATGATTATGTTCAGTTTCCGAAAATAACATTTTCAACATCTACAGATTTTACTATTTCTCAATGGATTAAATTTGATGCGGTTTTTAAGATTTGGATAACAAACAGCGGTAGTGTTACTAATTATTTGTTTGCTATTTCATCAACACAGATAAGACTTCAAACGGGCACTGGCGGTTTGCCTCCTGATAGAATAGTATTTACAGTGCCGCCAATGTCAATTAATACGTGGTATAATGTAGTTGTATCAAGAATATCTGGGAATATAACTCTATATTTAAACGGTACGGCAGCGGGTAGTGCTGTAGCAAACTCAAATACCCTTGCCCTTGATTCGTTATCTGGGTATTCTGGATTTCAATGGGATGGCTTATTAGATGAAGTTGCCATCTGGAATGGAACAGGGGCAACCGCCACAAATGCAGCTGATTTATATAATAGTGGAAACGGAGCTTTAGCATCAGATATAATACCAAGCCCCACGGCATACTGGAGAATGGATGAAAGCGGCTCAGACCCAATAGCAATAGATAGCGGTGGAAATGGAAACAATGGCACGTTAAACAATTTTACTTTACCTGGAGCATGGGTTACTCATTAAATAAATATTATGATATTTTGGACAAAAGACATAGGGGCGTTTAAAGATGACAACGAAATGAGTATATCTCCAGTTCCTTGCACATTAAAAGATGATAGAGTTGGCTTTTATTTAGCTGATGACAAAAAAGAAGTTGTTGAAAGTAAGGGAGCTGTAACGGAACAAATAACAATAGATAAAATAAAATTAAATACAGCATTTTAGTTTGCTTGTTTTATTAATTTTGTTTCTAAAGAATTAAAATGGATTTTATACTTAGTACATGGCAATTTTTTATTGCAATAGGGACAATACTTTTAACTTCGGTAGTTGGATTTGTGAGAATGGAGGGAATGGTTAAGAATAATCAAGACGGGTTTTTGGGGCTTGCCGAGAGGATGTTAGTAGTGGAAAGTAAAATCTCTCATAACGACAAAGGCGATGCAGTTATTCAGCAAAAGGTTAAGGATTTAAGCGAGTTTAAACACGAAAGCACGCAAAACAAAGACCTAACACTCCAAAAACTTTCCTCAATTGAAGCCTATGTTAAGTCTATTAACAGCCGATTAGATAAGATTGAAAACAAAGTAAACAAATAATATCTTTATATAGTATTTATTACAAATATTATTATACATTTGTTGCTCATTAAAAAAATAATATGAGCGATAAAACACATTACCGAAAAGTATTTAAAAGCGACCATTTAGGTATCGCAGATTTAGAGGATTTCACTGAGGAAGGGAAAGACCTATGTTTTACAATTAAAAATGTAAGGCAGGAAATCGGAACTGCGGTTGCAGGGAGAAAAGGAAATTTCAATATAGCCTATTTTGTTGAGGATATAAAGCCCCTTGTATTAAATGCAACTAATTCAAAAGTCCTTAGTAAAATTACAGGTTCAGTTTTCGTGCAAGACTGGAACAGTATCAAAGTAGAGCTTTACATTAAAAGCGATGTAAAGATGAAAGGAGAGGTCGTAGGAGGCGTTCGAATCAAATCTGGTATATCCATAACAAAAAAAGTTTTAGAGGCTTTATATACAAGGAAAAAGGGTCTGGTTGCTGAAGGTCATAACGAAGGAATAGAAAGGGTGTTAATTGAGGATGAATCTTCAAGCTATACAAAAGTATATAACTACTTAAATAAACTTTAAGATGGGAAGTATAGTAGAAAATTCAGCAAGGATAGGAAGGTTCACATCCAGTAAAATAAGTTTGTTGATGGATAAACCAAGAAGCAAGGGTAGTTTGTTTAGTGTAGGAGCAACCACTTATATTAGAAACAAAGCAAACGAGAGAATGTTGGGTCGTTCTTTAGACCTTGGGAAGAGTGGTAGTTCTGCTCAATGGGGATTATTCCTAGAGCAATATGTATTTAGTCAATTTACAGGAATAGAATATAAAATCATGGCAAATGAATCTGTTATTTACAACGACTATTTATCTGGCTCAGCTGACTTAATAGTTGAGGGTGTTAAGATTTCAGACATTAAATGTTTCGAACCTGAGAAGTTTTGCAATTATTCTAACATGATTAATGCACAAGATGCAGAAAGATTTAAACTAGAGTTCAAGTCTGAATATTGGCAGTTGGTTAGTAACGCAATAATAAATAACGTCCCAAATGCCGAGGCTATTGCATATATGCCAACACTAGAGGAGCTTAAGGAAATCCAAGAACTTGCAGGGGATTATGATGGTGCAGATCAATGGAAGTATCGTTTTATTGTTGAAAGCCCATTACATCAGCTCCCATATATTCCAGATGGTTCTAAGTACAATAATTTAAATAAATTTGAATTTGTTGTACCACAAGAAGATAAAGAATTTTTACTAGAACGTGTAAAATTAGCAGGTTCCGAACTTCAAAAACTTACAGAATTATGAAAACGAAAGCACCAGAACTAAATGAAAGAGAAAGATTAATACATTACATCGTAAATAGGCAGGCTCAAATTAAAGAACAAGAGAAAACCTGCAAATATACACAAAATAAAACTGACCTTATTAAATTACAATCGAAACAAATACAATTATTTAGCTTACTCAAAGTATTAGAAACATTAGGCGAAGATTAAAAACAATAAAAACAAATGAAAAACAAAAAAACATTTACAGCACAAGTAAAAATATTCTCAGAAGACCATGAGTCTATTAAGAAGCTATTTACACGAAATAACGAAGGGAAATTAACAAAAGCAAATACCATTGAATGGGCAACTCGGCAGCTCGCTAAAATGGAAAACGAAGGGAAATTGAAATGACAGTTAAAGAAATTAGAGCGGCATTAAATAGTGTCGAGGAGGGACTTGGAGATAATGTTATTAGTCAAATAGGAGACGAGGAACTTTCAGAGTTTGTCAACGGAGAAGTAGAGGATGGTCCAGACGCCATCCTCCGCTTTGGGTGGTGGGATACTTCAAAAGAAGGACAATCATACTGGCTAAGGAAATATAAGTTAGCCGTAAAACATTTTGAATTGTTAAATTAACTAGACCCATCCTAATAAGGTGGGTTTTTTATTTATTTATTTTTCTAAAAGTATACATTTATCCATTTCTTTAATGTACATTTGACTTATGGAAGAAACAGATTTTAAAAACGGAGTAGTAATAAAGACAGAAGGGTGTTTTTTTAAAGTAGTTGATAATAAATTAGTTTATTGTTCATTTGATGACTTTAAGGTAAGGAATGAACGACCTCTTGAATTTTCAGTTATGAGTTTAGGCTTATACATTACAGCTCTTCACGGAATGATAATGTTTAATAAAACAATTCCATTTAGTGAAATAGAAATTATCAAAATAAATAGAAACAATTAAAACGAAAAAATGAATTTATCAAAGGCAGACAATTTAAAGAGCAGGGTATTGATGGCAAAAGCTAACATACCTTTCATAAGAATATCAAACGAGTTTATTCTTCGATACCCAAAATACACAGGCGAAGAGGAGAGAGTTAAAAATATGCTTCTTCTTAGAAATGTCCAGGAAGAAATGTTGGAAGATTTTGAATCCTTCTCAAGTTTATTTTAATAATGAGAACGAAAATAGAATCTCTAATGATGTTAAAAAGGCTTTCAAGGGAGCAGCTTCATAATCTCTCCGAAAGCTTTACAGAAGAAAAGCCGAATAAATACAAGCAGTTGAGAATGTTTGCGTTCGGTATTGTATTAATGGTAATCTCAACAATTTTAATAATAATAATTTCAAATATTTAATTATGGTAAACTCAGTTTATTTAGTAGGAAGAATGGGTAAAGACCCAGAAACAAAAAAAGTAGGCGACAAATTCGTGACTAATTTCTCTGTAGCAACATCAGAAAGCTACAAGGATTTAAAGGACGAATGGCAAGAGAAGACCGAATGGCATAACGTAGCTATTTGGAGGGAACTAAAGCACCTTAAAAAAGGCGACATAGTAAGTGTGGAAGGTAAGATTAAAACAGACAAGCACGAGGATAAATACTATACAAAAATTGCTGCAAAATCTGTAAAGAGGATTGTAAAGTTTGAGAAAAGCGGAGAGGATAATAATAAGCCTCAAAATAAAATTGAAGATTTAGGCGATTCATTGCCTTTTTAGAGTACTTTTGGTTTATGATTAATTGCGCTAATCAAAAAATATTTTTATTTAACCCTTATTTGGTGGACGAGGCGCAATCTCAGAAGCTGAATAAGGGTTTTTTATTTTAAAAATATGAAAAAGCTCACTAAAAGAAAAGGATTTAATTTTTTGCGGTCATATTTTGACGTTTTAAATGAGCTTCAAAATGATTCGGATAGGGTTAATTTTTTGATGTCAATAATCAATAAACAGTTTTTAGGTGAAAGCCCAAAGGATTTAAATTTTATTGTAAACCTTTGTTATGAAAGCCAAAGACATCAAATAGAATCAAGCGTAAAAGGTTGGGAGAGAGCTGCTAACGATACCCTAGGGGCTGCCCCAGGGACTGCCCCACCGACTAACCCCAAGGAACTAGAAGAGAAAGGAGAAGAGAAAGAGAAAGAGAAAGAGAAAGCTGGGGGGTTGTCAAATTTATTATTTGAGTTTCAACAAACTAATTTAAGAAGTTGCAAAACAAATGGAGCGATGCAAGAGTTTGGAAGGTTAACGGTTGAAGATATGAGAATGGCAATTGATTACGCTCCAACATTCATCAAAGAATACCCTAAAGAACTACAAGGAAAGAAAGCTGAGAATTATTTAAAAGATATGGAATGGCATAATGTTGAATCAAAAACAAAAATAACTTATGAGTAAAGCAGTTACAGAATTAGAAAAGAATATACTAGGCGCTTTGATGGGTGGCGCAAACTACATCGAAGAAGTACTAGACGAAATCACTCCAGAAATATTCCCATCGTTTAACGGAAAGCTAATTTCTGAGGCAATTATTAAACTTTACAATGCAGATAAGGCTGTTGATGTTTTAACCTTATTTAAGGAGCTTCAAAGTATGGGCAAACCTTACAGCGCAATAACTCCAGTTGAAGTGTCTAATATTAGCCAAGACATTTTCGGAATCGGAAATTTGCAGGTATGGGTTAAGATATTGCAGCAAGATTATGCGAGGCTACAATACCAAATATTAGGAGAGAAGATGCTGAACATTGGCAGAAACCAAGACATTGATATAGTTGAAGAAAGGGAAAACATTGAGAGCCTTTTAGTTGACTTAGATAGTAAGATTTTCAATGTCAAAGAGGAATCAATGCTAGATACTCTAGAGCAAATGAAACTAGACAATGACGAATTATTACTTTCAGACAAATCAATTCGAGGCGTAAATACAGGTATTCAAAAACTAAACGATTTAACGAGTGGATGGAAGGAAGGGCAATTGATAATTTTGGGAGCTGCTTCTGGAGGTGGTAAGTCTGCTTTGAGTACATCCTTCGCAATTTCCTCAGCTTTGGTAGATTCTCCAACTCATTTTATAACTATTGAAATGACCAGAAAAGAAGTATTACTTAGAGCGGCATCTAATATGTCTGGAGTAAAGCATGAATCTTTAGACAGGAACGGAGTAGACAACGAGCAAAGACAAATGTATTTTAACGCACTTGACATGATTAATGAAGCTCCATTATTTGTTGATGATTCGACAATTAAAAACCTTACAGATTTAAAGTTCAAAATAAAGAAACGAATAAGAACACACGGCACTAGATTAGTAATTGTGGATTACATTCAAATCGTTAACAATACAAACAACAAAGCAAATAGAGAGCAGCAAGTCAATGAAATTTCAAGAGTTTTAAAAGAAGTTGCTAGAGAATTTAAAATTTCAGTAATAGGCTTAACCCAGATGAATAGGGAACACGATGGTAAGAACGAGCCATTCAATCATATGATAAGAGAAAGCTCAGGGCTGGAACACAACGCAGATGTGATACTATTTCTATATGACCCAGAGGAAGAACCACACAATGTTTTGAAG
>Ga0308011_10000285_pt1 | contig 27827 bp, 56 predicted proteins | sample Neamet177_FD_203144 | JGI IMG/M metagenome (GOLD analysis project Ga0308011, IMG submission 203144) | Marine microbial communities from water near the shore, Antarctic Ocean - #177 | ecosystem: Environmental > Aquatic > Marine > Unclassified | place: Southern Ocean | collected 2014-07-25 | reverse complement strand
ACGGGCTTTGACTGCAATCGACACTTTCTGCAGTCTATTTTTAATAATACTGGCAGTGACATTTTTTATTGGTCTGGCAATAAAACCAGCCCATGCTGCTCCTGTAGATACGCCCACTACGTATTCCTACATCGACACCACTCCTGTGCCATCCGAGTGGGATGTGCGTACAGCAGTATGCGATCGTACTGACACTATTATTGGTGTTGGAGTGGGGATTGCTACTGGTATAGCAGCCACGATAGGTACTGTTGCAGGGATGACTCTAGTCGGACCTGGGATTGCTGCTGGAGCTACTGTTGGGCTATTGGGAGCAATCACTGCTCCTGTCCTCACGGGCAGCACTCTGGGTATAGGTGCGGGAATGCTGGCTGTTGTCGGAATTCCAGCTGGTTTTCTAGGATACACTGGTAGCTGCTTTGCCAGAAATAATTCGTGGTTTTATTAATACTACAGGGGGTATCAGAAATGGTATCCCCGCCAAATTGTACGGGCTTTGCGTACAACAACATACAGCAATACTGCGTGTATGACCCCCAAGAGGAGACTATACTATGGAACTACTAAATATAGCTACACTCGTATGTGAAAACTACAATCTAGTGACTGTGTTTGACACAGCACTAATTGAATATAGTGGAGAGGAATGCTTTTATCTCCCTACGTGGAACGAAACGCCACGGACTATCCAATGGCTTATCTCTCATGCGATGGTGCAGTCATGAGTGATGTTTTTATAATGGTAGTCGCAGGGGGGATCACTAGATTCTTGCTCTGCGGCTTAATCTCTACTTTTCTTAAGTGGAAAACACCGTGGTGGGGATCACCGATTGGCTTTCTAGTAGCAACTGCAATTGTTGTGTATGCTACAGTCACAGGAACAACTGGTGAAGCTGGCACTTCTGGCTACATTGGATTCTTTTTGCCTGAGTTTTTATTTGGGCTTTTTCCAAAGAAAAAGAAAAGGAAGAAAAAATGAGTGTAGCACTTAGATTATTCAGAGGAACAACACGGTTGGAAGCTGATGACTTGCTTGCAGGGATTCAGGGTCGTTCTATCACTCACTGGTGTGAGTCAAAAGACAAGGCGCAGATGTATAGCAAAGGTGCTATCGTTTGTCTTACGTTTGATGAGGTTCCCCCTCAACTGAAGAACTACCGTGGAATTTGTGAGGGTGATAGTGTACATGGCACATTTACTGAGTACAAAATACCACACTCGTTCTTTTCTTCTACTCTACATAACTGGGCAGAAGACGACAGCTACGTAACAATAACAGGATAGGAGTTTAACTATGGAAAATGAAATAATGCTAACTACAGCCGCCCTAGTAACTTTATGGGTTATGCTGTCATGACCTATTTTAAAAACTTACTGAAGAAGTACTCTTGGGTAAGCTCAATAATCACATGGATAACTGTCGCGTTAATTGTAGTAGTTATTTATATTGCTCCTGCAAGGGCAGAAGTATCTTCTGAACTTCACGATGCTTGTCTTCGAGGGGAGTGGATGGTAGATGTAATTCACCACGCCCGTGAAGGTGATATTCCACCCGACTATGTTTTAGACTGGCTAGTAAGAAAAGGTCATAACAGTGAGATTATTAGTAATTTCATCATAATGATATACTACCAGTTTCCAGATAAAGACTTGGCGTTTTTATCAAGTGACTTTCTAGATTGGTGTTTAAATCAAAGAGACAAGGAGACTCTTTAATAATGATCCCATTGCTTGAGGCAGCAGTGTGTCTAGCTATGAATATGTTCTACGAAGCTCGCTCTGAGTCGGGCGTAGGACAATTCTACGTGGCAACTGTTACGTTAAATAGGGTACAGAGCGAACGCTACCCTAATAACGTTTGTGATGTGGTTTGGCAAAATAAACAATTTAGCTGGACTCACGACGGGAAACCAGATAACCCCATTAAACATGGGACAGAGTACGAAATAGAGTTATATAAGGCTATGTTAAAAGCTAGTATAAACATGATGAAAAAACCAGAAATGTTTATGTTCCACGGTATAACTCACTATCATACTGTTGATGTTATGCCCTTTTGGGCAAAAGGGAAGAAGCCGTTTACTAAAGTAGGTCGGCATTTATTTTATAAGGATATAGAATGAAGAAAAAAGACATCAGCTTTAAGTCTCTAGTAAAGCTAATCGATAAGAAATGGGGGCATACTTACATTGATGTCCCTGTTGCTGAAGAAAATAAACAAATCCCTGAAAGGAAGTCAGTATGAGAAATTTTCCAACCGTTAAAATGTTGTCCAAAGGTTTTAACTATAGCCTAAAGCACAACCAACCGTATTCGCCGCGAATCCACAGCGATCGGCTAATCGCAGTAGGACGTTATCTTAGTGGCATTCCCGCCACGCAAGCTGCGGAAGAAGCTGGATGTTGTGTAACATCCATAAAAAACTGGACTAAAACGTTCGAAAACGAAGTTGCTCGCTTAGACGGGTAATAAAAACTTTACCCTCTGCTGCCCTTCGGGGCGGTGGGGGGTTAACTAACCTTTAAATTTTTTTTTTTCGAAAGTAAATGAATGTTAACACTATATACTTTAGGTCTTATTTGCTACGCTCTTCACTTGGGTTATTACAAGGAAGGTGCTAGTCAACAAGACGAAGAGTAATATACTGTTATTGTGTTCCTAGAATAATTGGGTACTTTTTGTACAACGCCGATGTAAGGAAATAGTTAAGTATGAATACTTTAGAAGAACTTATTGAAGATCTAACTTATCGACAAGGATTCCTAGAAGGGCGTAATGCTGCGTTTTTCTTAAAAGAAGTAGATGCTGGATTTTTGATTGAATTTACCTATCCTCATATATTACAAGGACTAGAAAGAAAATCATCTTTAACAGATATAATTGCAGGAATGGGGGGTCGAATACGGCAGAAGTTAAAATTAAAACAAGACTCTATAAAGGCAGTACAAGCAGGTTGGTATATTCTACTTTCTTATTTTGAGCTAGATATACTAGGCTACTACTGCAAACATATGAAAGTTAAAAACAAGAGGTCTAAATATCCTACTTATCAGCTTAAAGTAAAAGACTGGGAATCTCTACAAAACATGATAGAGCTGGTAGACATAGAAATCTCTGACATGTTCCCTTGTAGTACACCAATTTCAGAGTGGCTTAATAAACAAACTGTTCACCCTGATAGTGGAAGACCGTTAATTAGAAACGCTCACGAAGATGCTTTAGAAGTTATCCCTGATGCAGATCTAGACTACTTAACTGAAACTCTTAACAAACTAACTGGTACAGGCTGGGTGATAAATCAAGAAGTGTTTGAAGTGTATCAAAAGTGTATGCACTTAGAAAAGAACCCCTTTAAGTTTTCAAAGGAAATTGATCCACAGAAGAAAGCGTCCTTGTTAATTGAAACAGAGGCAATAGAAAAGCTAGCCAAGAGACACCTAAACAACACCTTCTATCATCTGTACAACGTAGATTTTAGAGGTCGTATCTATCCAAATACTGCTTACTTGCATGAACAGTCTTCAGACAATGCCAAAGGCTTGTTGTTGTTAGACGAAGCAAGTCTGCTAGGAGAAAACGGCTTTTACTGGTTATGTGTACATACGGCTAACATGTGGGGAAATGATAAAGTTTCTCTCGATGAACGGGCCTTGTGGACTAGAGATAACTTTGACGACATAATGAGCTACGTTCAAAACTTTGCTAGATATGATAAGTGGATGGAAGCAGAAAAGCCTTGGTGCTTTCTGGCTTGTTGCCATGAGCTGTCAATGTTAAGCAACTGGTGTGGAGACGGTAACGAGCAAGAAACCTTTCCATCGTGTTTACCTGTGTATATCGATGGATCAAATAACGGAGTACAACACCTTGCAGCAATGTCTAAAGATTCTGAAGTTGCCCCTCTTGTTAACTTGGTACCCTCTGAAATTCCTGGTGACGTCTATATGTTTATCGCTGATAAAGTGTGGGAGATTATCTCTGATCTTTCTAATGATCTGGGCCAAGAGGGATATAGTGAGTTTCAAAAACTCTATGAGGAGATAATTCTGTTAAAACGAGAAGCAGAAAAGTGGCCCCAAGGAACTGAAAAGAACAAGCTAGCTTATCAAGCTTTACGAGAGTTTAAAAACCATAACTACGACTTAAGCAGAAAACTTTGGCCTATCTTCTGGAATGCAATCCAAGATAAGAAAATACAAAGAAAGTCTGTTAAACGTAACGTTATGACTCTAGGCTACGGCGGTACTAAGTTCGGTATGGGTGAGCAAGTTAATGAAGATACAAGAGGTATTAATGAGTACTTAAGAGACAAAGAAGAAGCGTGGGGTGTTAAACTAGGCCACTTAGTCTACGACACCTGTTATGCTGAGTTAAAAGGACCAGCCAAGCTTTTAAAAATGTTTAAACAACTAGCAGAGAGAGAGAATGAAAAGAACATTCCAATAGCCTACTACACACCTGTTACTAACTTTCCGTTTGTTCACAAGTATAGAAAAGCTGCTGCAAAACGAGTCAGGCTTAGGTACGGTGACGAAGAGTTACAAATCCAGATTCAAGTCTGGGAAGAGTCTAGTCTTGATTATAGTAAACAAAAATCAGGCGCGGCTCCGAATATTGTTCATAGCTTAGACGCAGTACACTTGGCTATGACAGTCCACGATGCAAACTATCCTGTTACGGTAGTACACGATTCTTTCGGTTGTACAGCAGGTCACATGGAACACTTGTTTGTTCATGTCAGAGAAAAGTTTGTAGAACTCTATGACTTAAACCCCTTAGAGTACATCCTTGATCAGATGGACTCTTTAGATTTAATCCCAAAGAAAGGAGACCTCGATGTCTCACAAGTCCTCAAGTCAGACTTTGCCTTTGCTTAGTGTTGGTTCGCACATCCGAATCAAAGCATGGGATGACATGCCAGAAATACCTGCTGCCACTGTTACTCATGTATTTGAAGATGGCTTTGGTGCAATGGCTTCTGGTTTTGAAATCTATGGAAGCGATGATGATTTCTATCTAGAAATGTACGAAGATCAAATAGATCAAATAGTTGATATAGTTAGCTAAAATAGAGATCGCTAATGATTATAATTACTATCACCGAAACTAAAACAAATGTAAAAATCCAAAAGGAAACTACCAAATGGCAATTCTTAAAAATGTTGAAATCTTTTTCTGCAAACTTAACCCTGCGCGTCCCAACGACCGCTTTGATAAGGAAAATCCTACGTGGGAAACTCAAATTCGTACACGGGACAAAAAGCAAGCTAAAGAATGGAAAGACATGAACATCAACGTTAAGACTGACGATGATGCTAGTGGTGTATTTTACAAAGCCACACTTAAGAAGAAAAGCAAGAAGCGTGACGGGGCTGATCAAAACCCTGTACAAGTAGTTAAAGGTGATCTTACAGAAGTAGATGTTGATAAGATTGGCAATGGTTCTATTGCTAATGCTCGTATTTATCAGTATCCTTATGATGTAGGCGGTAAGAAAGGCATTGCTACAATGCTTATGGCACTACAAATTACTACTCTCCATGAGTACAGCCCAAAGCCACGCGAAGATGACTTTGAAATGGTTGAGACTAAAGTTGTTACTGTAGGTGACAATCAAGACCTTTCTGAAGAAATTGATGACGAAATCATGTTCTAGAAACAACAACGGAGGATCCTACAAAGGATTCTCCTTTTTTACGCAAACGGAGAGTATCTATGACAAAAGAATCTGTATACCTAGCAGGACCAATGGAAGATTGTTCTGAACATTGGATGAAAAGTTGGCGTGAGTACATGAGGTTTGAGCTAGAGCAGTCTGGTATTCAATGCTTAGATCCGACAAGGCGCATTAGCTTCCATGATCAACTAGAGGAGAATATCCAAGATATTACAAAGACTACAAACATCTGTAAACGTATCTTTAAGCAAGACATGCAAGACATTGCCAATAGCCGCATTGTGGTTGCTGATGTGCGTAGAGGGTCTGGTAGAGGTACTGGCACTTCTATGGAGTTAATGTTTGCTCACACTAAAAATAAAATCATTATTTTGTGGGCTGACAAGGACGACTTTGTACACCCTTTCTATGAAGCAATGGCTACGGAAAAACACTTTCAACTAAATGATGTACTAGAAGCAGTAGAGGAGTACTACTAATGGCTGACTTTCGGGAAGAAATGTTTGAAGTTCGTGCTACTAATGAGAACTACTATGAAGACCAAACCATGACTTATATAGACCTCGATTGGGCTCAAGACGCAGCACAGAAGTTTAGAGACGATGGATTTGAAACAGAAATCTACAAGTTAACAGTTTTTGAGGAGGCACTAGGATGATAATGTATGTTAGGGTTAGGACAGAGTATGAATACATGGTTCATATTCCTTCTGGAAGCCCTCGCGAAGCTAAAGACTATGTGGATAATAACTTTGAATGGTTAGCACCTGATACTGATAACTTGATTGATTCCGAAATACTTGTTTTCGACTCTGATATGAATGAAATAGAGGAAGAATAACATGACACCAACTGACACTACCTACACCGTTAAGAGCTACTACTACCACGAAGATTGGAAGAAAACTGTTTCAGCACACACTTACGAGTCTGTCGAGTCTTTCTCACAGGCTATGGAGTATGCGGAACATCACCAAGCCAAAGGGTTTGACGTTAAGGTCTTCCAAGAAACACTTGTTCAGATAGAAGCTTTGGAAGGTGCAGTAAAAGAAGAAGAAGAAATAGACGAAGAAATAGAGTGGGAAGACATCCACGTTGATGACCTTAACTGGAACGATGATGAGTATGACATCAGAAACGAGTGGGGAGAGTTTGATGAGAATTGAAGTTGCCCTCGGCATAAAAGTAGAAGTGTACTATAACTTACACAAGAACGTGTTTAGTGTTAGGCATAAGGGTAAAGTGCTGTACCACCGCCGTTATGTCGCACTAACAGATGTTACTTTTGCTGTCCAACCTGCGGGTCGTAAAAAGGTGATTGATACGGGCCAAAAGAACGTTCATGCATTTGTTCGTGGGACTCTTACTAACTATAGTGATATCTCTCACACTAACTTATCTAATGAAGTAACTTATAACCCTTATAAGTATGAAACGTTTGTTTCTAAGGATAATGAAAAACCTATCTTTAATTCTAAATCTGTCTTTCTTTACAAAGGCTTTAATTCTTCCCCCCACATCTATACAGAGGTATAAATCTATGATGACTACTTGTATGACTAAGGCGTATAAAGACTGCAACACTGATGGTACTCAAAACTTATACTGGATGCATGTCCCTGGAAAACATAAAGGCTGGACTCAAGGTTATGTTGGTCGGACTAAACTTAAAGTAAATGGCCTTAAGATGCGTTATCGTATTGAGGATCGGGAGTGTTTCTCGGTAGAGTCTACTAGAAAGCCTCGGCGTGTTAACAATTTTGTGCGCCGTTACTGGCACGAAGTTAAGATAGTAATAATTGCTGAAAACTTAAGTATGGAAGAGGCAAAAGAATTAGAAAAACGATTACGGCCTGAAGACAACTCTAATGGTAAAGACAAGTTTAATTGGAACACTAAAAAAGGAGGTTAACATGTCGCTAGATTTTAAAAAGATTGCTGACCGTTATCAACAAGAAGCCGCTAGCTTTTTTGAAAAAGAGTCCTTTATAAGAGAGGACTGGGAAAAGTTAGACGAAAAATTTGAAGAAAGTGCAGCAATTCTTGAGTATGATGCTGGTCGGGAGCGTTACGAAGCGCAACAACTAGCCGCACAAAATTTAGGCTTTAATAACATGGCTGACCTTAAATCACACGTCCAACTTCTAAAGGGTATCGGATGAAATATGAAGTGATGTATAAAGACAATGATGGTTGGGGTTGGGTAACTAGCCTAGCAACTACTGACTGGCAAGAAGCTTTGGATGATTGGTCTTTTAACTACACGCCTAGTAACGTTAAGTTTTGTAATAAGATTCGAGTAAGAACACCTGAAAACATTGCTTTCGACTTATCAAATGAAGAACAGATAGGGGTTCATTCTGCCTATCTACTCTACCAAGAATCCGTAAATAACCGTATTGAACAGCGTATCGCAAAGGAACACTACATGACAACTTTTGACATTACACCTAGCTACAACAGCACCCTTGGCGAACCAACAGATAACTCACCCGATATCCTAGAAGATCTGGCTAAGCTTGACATCCCATACCAAGGTCCACGTAATAAGCCTTTGTACCCTGAGTGGGAAATTGAAGACATGTTTAAAGAAGACTTTGACGAAGACTTGAAACTTATGACTACTGACTTTCACGGTAACTTTGACAAAATGACTGAGGCCCAACAAGACGCAATTATCAACCCTAAACACTACAAAATGCTTAGCTCAGAGGTTATGTCTAAGCACCCAGACGGTATGGAGTACATTGACTTGATGGCCTACCTACTTGAAGGTCACACTGGTGTACAGGCGCACCTCTTAGGGCAAATCTACAAGTACTCGATGCGTCTTGGTAAGAAAGACAACAAACTTCAAGATGCTAAAAAGATTGAGTGGTATGCAAGCCGATTAGCAAAGGAGATTGAAGAGAGTTCTAATGGATGACTTTAAAAAAGAATCTAATCGCATGTTCTGGATTGTTAAGGGACACTTAATTCCAAGGGAATGGAAAGAAGAAGATATAGTGGCCATGTATAATAGCTACTTTAAACGTATGTGGGGAAACCATGAAACCTGCTATCACGAAGAAGGATTCGAAGAAGCTTGGGCTAAACGAAAGGAAGAAGATGCATATCTACGTAGTTGAAATTTGGGACAGAGACACACATTACTGGGAAGAATATACAGGGTTTTCTGAAGTAGAGAAAGCTATAGATACTTATCGAACTTTGATTTTTAACGGGCGTAGTGTAAGATTAGTTTTGCATGTACACATGGAAGAATATTGGAGCAAAGAAGATGAGGAAGCACTGGCCTGATTTTGTGGACGCGTCTTACGGCATAAACATGAGAGGAAACTTTATGACTGAATTTTTGGAAGACTTAAAAGCAGCTTTAAATCACGCTAAGTTAGCCGAAGGGCATTTGCACGAAACAGGAGCTTATGAATGTGAGAAATTAGACAAAGCCTACGAGCATCTTCGTGATGCAAGAGTTATGATAGAAAGGCTTTTAAAGAATGGTTGATAGTTTTGCTTGGACAGTAATAATAGTAGCAATAGCGTTTGCTGCTTGGGTAATATGGGAGATCCTGGGTGATGACTAATGCTTATATAAGTAATTTTCATCAACTAAGAAATAGAAAAAATAGAGAGTAAACATGAAATTAGTCTTTGATATTGAAACTGATAACTTGTTGCCTAAACTAACTACTTTCCACTGTGCTGGTGCTATTGACCTAGACACTGGTGATGAGTATTGGTTTAAGCCGCAGCAACACAAAGAGTTTCTAAACAAACTAGACGAAGCAGATGTAATCATAGCACACAACGCTCTTGGTTTCGATGTACCCGCCCTGACTAAGTTATTTGGATGGACTCCAAAGGCTAAAGTACAATGTACTAAAGTGATGTCTCAAGTATTGAACTATCGCCGTTTTGGGTTTGGTCATTCTCTAAAGCGGTGGGGGGAGCATCTAGGGGATCAAAAAGGTGATTACACAGGGGGCTTTGAGACTTTTAATGAAGATATGTTTGTTTATATGCAGCAAGATGTTAGGCTTCTTGCAAAAGTATATAAAACTCTGTACAAAGAACTAAAGCGGTTTATGGATCGCCCTAGTGACAAAGCCAAAAACGTTGTACGGGCTTTACGTAACGAAATGGATCTAGACGCTATTATGTCTGAACAGTGTGCTAATGGCTGGTTGTTTGACTTAAAGGCTGCTAAAAGTCTTCAAGAAGAACTTACGGTTAAAATGCAAGACATGGAGTCAGAAATTAACGCTCTACTAGGTCTTAGGGTGGTTGCTAAAGACTCTAGCGTTAGAAAGATTAAGAAAGAAATTGAGCAATTAAAAACCAAAGGGGTTATTAGTTATGATGAAAAAGGATACCCCCTCGGACCTTGGCCAGATGCTGAGAGTAAACAAACGAAGTTCACTAAAGCAGGAAAATACTTTGAACACGTTAATAGTTGGTTCGGCCTTGATCCTAAGCGCGTCTACGATTTGGGCAATAAGTCTTCACTACCCGTTTGGGGTGATTATACTCGTATTGAGTTTGAAGCTGGTGATATCGGTAATACTGATACGGTTAAAGATTACCTCTATTCGATCGGGTGGAAACCTGATGAGTGGAATTGGAAAAAGAACGGAAAAGAATTCTATAAAACCTCCGCAAAGCTCTCAGACTCTAGCTTGGAGAGACTCGGAGGTGTAGGAAAAATACTAATGGAGTACTATACGTTAAGGTCTCGTAGAAGTATTCTTCAAGGTTGGTTTCCTCACGTTGATGAAAACAATAGGCTTCACGGCGATGTGTTTAACATTGGTACACCTACTTTTAGACAAACACATAAGATTATTGCTAACTTACCATCAGGGCAAGCTACACTAGGAAAAGAGTTTAGAAGCTTGTTTATTGCTAGAAAAGGTTATAGCTTAGTCTCTGCTGACTCTGCTGCTTGTCAGTTACGCTTACTAGCTCACTATATGGAAGATCCTAAATTTACTGATACGGTTCTTAACGGAGACGTTCATCAGATGAATGCAGATATTCTAGACTGCACTAGACCACAAGCTAAACGGTTTATCTTTGCTTACCTCTATGGTGCAGGTGCTCAGAAATTAAGTGGTTACATTGAAAAGAGTCTTAAAGAAACAAAAAAGGCAATGAACAGATATAAAAAAGCATTACCTGCTTTATCTTACCTTATTGATAGCATTAACAAAAATGTAGAAGAGAAAGGATGGATTGAAGGTCTTGATGGCAGACCTATTATACTAAGCAAAGAAGATCGACATAAAGCTTTAAACTACCTTATCCAAGGTGCTGAAGCGGTAGTAATGAAGTATACTGTTGCTATGGCGCATGAGCAGCTAAAAGTATCTAATATCGATGCTGCAATTACTCTTTTTTACCATGATGAAGTAACTTATGAAGTCAAGAGTGAACAAGCAGAACAAGCAAGAGAAATTCTAATGCAAGCTTTTGAGGAAGCACCAAAAGAGTTAAACATTGACATTATGACTTGCGGTGATTGTAAAATTGGGAAGGACTATTATGATGTACACTAATGAGTTTACTATCTTTGCTATTGACTACGGTTTTGACCCTTACGTACAGTATAGGTTTATGAAGCGAGTTAACGAGTTAAAAGCTTTAACAGAAATTAAACCAGTACGACTGTGCATAGGCTCTTGGATGGATGAGCTAGAATACTCTTACTGTCTGCAAAAACAAGACTATGAACGTTACTTTATGGAAGGTACTTTTGTAAAACACCAAGAGTGCGTTATGCAGCTACACGGAGTTAACCCCCGTAACCCTGATAGGTTACATGCCTACCTGGAGTGGCGAAATGGTGATAAAGATAAACTCGGCCAACTCGTAGAAGTAAGCAGAGCAGAGTCGTCCCAGATTGAGGCTTGGACTTACTTCTGTGACAATGGAAAGTACTTTACAACAGAAGGTTAGAAGCATGGAAATTTTTAAAGCCTATATTTACGTTACAGCGGTCGATGGGAGAGAACTAGAAATACCACTGGGTAGTACTTTTAGTTGTTTTGAAGAAACTTACGAAAATGCTAATAAAGTAGCCGAAAATCTTTACAAGGGTATGTGGCATAAAATTACAGTAAAACTCATAGACGAAAAAGGAGATCCTTATGAAGATCAACGATCTTGTTAAGCCTGTTAACTCTTTAGAAATAGAAAAAGAAATGGTTAAAGAACAATATCGAGATATCGAAGATCAGAGAGACATTATGCTTAAACAGGAGAAGTTAATTGAGCAGCATAGAAAAGCGGTTAAAAGACTTGGAAGACAAGATTGACTACATTTATGCACAACCTGAATGGAAGCATGGATGGACTGTCTATCAAATGCGAAAGTCTTCGAATATGAGAGTGCAACCGATCCGGACTGTGAAGGCTAACTATCAGGAGGCAGAAGACAATGACCCACAAATATGAAAGCGAAACTGTTTACGCCTTGCTTTGTGACTTTGGTTGTAGAGCTTTGTTTAAACACAAAAAAGACGCAGAGTTTGCTGCACTTTCAAGATCTAAGGAAAATAATTGGTATTATTGGATAGAGGCTTGGACTGTTGAGCATTAGAGAGCAAGAGCGTAGGCGTAGGATAAGGCTTTCAGTAGCTGCCTACGCCTATGAATACTACGATCACTCTATCATGTCTGATGCAGACTTTGACACTCTGGCACTAGAGATAGATTTAGATGTGAAGACTGGTTATCGTAAGTTAGACAACTGGTTTGAAAAGAACTTCATGGCAGACTCTGGCATGTGGGTACGTAGACATCCCGATAAAAAGGGTCTTGAGAACATTTATCATAGAATCTGGAAGGAAGAAAAATGAGTATTACTGTAGGTTTAGATACACTGATGAATAAGTCGTTTGATAAGTTTTACAATAACATCAAGTTTTACGAGTATCCTGTTGACGACGGGATTAAGGAAGAGTTCTTTAATCTTCAAGAAACCCTGATAAGTCTTTCGAAAGAGACTAGCACCACTGAAATGGAAGAGCAGTTTGAGGACGGCTATGTTTCAGGGCTTGAGCATGGTGGAGAAGAAGCTTATGAAACTGGTTACGATGCTGGTTACGAGAATGGATGGGAGCTAGGCCAAGAAGAAGCCGATGCGAAAGCGTATGGTGATGGCTATGCAGCAGCTGTTGCAGAGTTTGGAATTGACATGACAGGACACAAGTAATGTTTACAGTTGAAATGGAAGAAGAAGACTGCATTGTAACAACTCTTGATGAAGAGGGTTTACATGAAGATGTAGAGCTTTTAATAGATCGGGATGGAGACGTTTGGGTTAGACAGTTTGACTCTCAATCAGAAAACTATGATCTTGTTTGTATGAGTAGAAATCAGTTCTTAGACCTCTTAGCAGCTTGGAACAGTTCTGAAGGGGCTTACTTTATAAAGAGAGAAAACTATGCCAAAAATAAAGGTTAAAATTATTAACTCGGATGAAGGGAAAGAGTATGGCTGGACTGAGTTTAAAAACCGTGAAATCGGTAACTTAGAAATTAACGAGTTTGGCCACCCTGTTGTATGGTTACTTCATGGTACTAAAATGTTTACTGCCGTTCACACTCGTAACGGTTGGGTCTTAGATACAAGGAATCGTGAAAATGATTAAAGAAACCGCAGACAAATACATTGTAGATATTGAAGTCTATGTAGAAGAAATGAACCGCTATGACTATTGTGTGTATCTTGATAAGACTCTTGATGGTCCGATTAGCTATGAAGATGCGTACCGTATGGCTGCAGCAAGTATCAACGCAGGTAACGAGTGTGTTGATGATGTTGAGTGGGGTGTTGGTGGCGATGAGGGTACGTATTCTAGGCTTGGAAACAATAGGCAGATAGACTACCAGCTCAACAACCTTAAAAAAGAGCTTTATAGCTACAGTAGGGGTTTAGACTGCTTGATGGATACAGAGCCTCATGAGGTGAAGGAGACCATGCAACGTAGAGTAGACCACCTTGTAGAAAGAATTAACCAACTAAACCTAGCTCGTAGCTTTAACACGGAGACAAATACATGAAGAAAGAACTGTATGAGCACCTTGCAATGGATTTCTTTACAGATGAGCACCGTAACCATACAGTACTAGAGGTTGGCCTAGTGGAAGAAGCCAACGAGGTCGCCTTAGCTGAGACCGAAAAAGACATTATGGAAGAACTAGGCGATGTGCTGTGGTATGTCACTGCTATGGCTCATCAGCGAGGCTGGACACTTAGCGACATTATGACAGAGAACTATCACAAACTAGAGCGTAGGGCAGCCTTTGGAAAATGAATGTCAATTTTGTGGTGAACCCGCAGTAGCAGAACTTTGTGAACCTTGTTTAAACGATGATTCAACTATAGGAGAGCAGATGGACGAGTATAAAGAAAAGCTGATGGTTATACCTGATGTTGAGACTCAGGTTGATGACCTTAATTTGGAAATTGCTTACTGGAGAACACAAGCTATTGTTTTGCGTGAAAGAAATGTTGCTCTTGAAAAAGAGAACCAACTGATGAATGAAATCATAAATGAGGAGTGGCCCCTTGGAAATTGAAGTAAACGGCGTAGACTGCTATGGAGAACTTCACGATGATTCTAACATGGAACTTAGGTTCGAAGATGAAGAGTACGATTTTGTCTGGATAACCAGAGACCCCGAAGTTTTAGTTAACTGGAATGACATAACAACTTACTGGAACAACTATGCTAAAAAGCATAATACAGAATTATGGGAGATTGAAACAGACAACTAAATGAAAAGTATCACTTTAATAGTGATCGCTTATGATCAAATTTTTAGGAGTTTTTATGCGTTGTAAAAATAAAGTAGACCAGTGGGTTGAAACTAGCAGGTATGGTCATGGAAAGCTCATTAGTACGAATTGCGGTTCTACTAGTATACATGGCCTTGAACTTCGTTGTTCTGAATGCTCACAAAAAACCCCTTGGTACATTTGTAGACATGGAAACGATGTTAGTGAATGGCAGTGTGATCAATGTGAAGGAGAAGGCTGGTGATTAGTTTAATAGACGGTGATGTCCTTTTGTACGCATCAATCTGGGGTTCAGAGGGGCTATTAGAGGCTCAGGAAAACTTTGATAAGAAACTACAAGAAAACTTAGAAGCGTGTTGGACTGACAAATACGCAATGGCCCTTGGTGGTCCCAATAACTTTAGGATTACTCTCTATCCTGATTACAAAAGAAGCAAGTCTAGAGTAAAGTCTAGCTCAAATAAACCAGAATGGTTCGATATGCTAAAAGCTTATGCTCATCATAAACATGAGGGCGTTATATGCGATGGCTATGAAGCTGATGATCAGCTACGTATTTGGGCAAACGAATGTAATGAGAGTGAGTATGATTACATTGTTGATTCGATCGACAAAGATTTAAATTGTATTGTCGGTAAACACTATAATTCTCGAAAAGGTCTTATTTATGAAGTTACGGAGCAATACGCAGAGCGTTTCTATTGGACTCAATTACTTATGGGTGACACTGTTGACAATATCCCTGGAATTGAGGGAATTGGTCCAAAAAAAGCCGAAAATTTACTTGCAGGTTATAGCCAGAAACAAGACTACAAAAGAATAGTTTCAAATGCTTATAACAACAAGTACCCTGACGACGGATATGAGCGTATGTTATTAAACGGTAAACTGTTACACCTATGGCGAGATTACGAAGATCACTTCTCTTTTAGTCGAGAGGAGTTTAATGCTGCTCTCTAAAACAGAAATGGGTCACTGGGAGTCTAATCCTTTTGACCCTACAGGTTATTTTGGCTTTCTTTATTGCATAAATAATTTAAAAACTAACCAGTACTACTGGGGTAAAAAGCAATTCTTGCATTTAGGAAAGAAACGTTCTAAAACTTACGGAAAAGAAATGAAGTGGAGGTCTTACACTGGCTCTTCTAAACAGCTTACTGAGGATATTAAGTTCTATAAGAAAGAGTCTTTTAAGTTTACTATTGTAGACCTCTATAAGACAAAAGGAGGCTTGTATTACTCAGAGGCTTACTCTCAAATGGTCTCTGAGTGTATGACTTTAATAAAGCCAGATGGATTGCCTGTGTTCTATAATCGTCAGATTGCAGCAATTAGATTTATTCCTAAAGAAGAACCAACAATAAAAACTAAGCGTTATATAACATCTTTAAAGAGGAAGATTAATGGGACGAATAGTAAAAAGAAATCAACCGTGTGATCATTGTGGCTCTAGTGACAATAGGCAAATTTACGAAGATGGATCTTCTTTTTGTTTTAGCCCTAGCTGTCCGAAACAAAACATATCTGCCTCTAAAGAGGGGCTTACTGAAACCTTTGAAGAGGTCCAAATGGATACTACAAACTTACTGGAGATTCAAGAAGACTACCCTGTGAGGGGGTTTAAGGATAGAGGTATCTATAAGACAGTAGCAGAACATTACGGAGTAAAATGCTCTTATGATTTTGACGGAGAAATAGACACTCACTACTACCCTTTTTACGATAAAACAGAACTATCTGGTTATAAAGTAAGAAAACTTCCTAAGACATTCCACTCTGTTGGTACTGTTAAAGGGGGTTTGTTTGGCATGAATCTTTACAACGGAGGTAAAAGACTTGTTATTACAGAGGGTGAGTGCGATGCTATGGCGGTTCAGTCTGCTTGGTACAAACGCTATAAAACATTTTACCCTGTAGTTAGCTTACGTAGCAGCAGCTCCACTAATGATCTTATTGCTTGCCGTGATTGGATACGTAACTTTGATGAAGTTGTGCTTTGGCTCGACAAGGATGACGCAGGTCAAACAGCTACCAAGGAAGCTGCTCGGATAATTGGTTATGATAAAATTAAAATTGCTAAGTCTTCTGAGAAAGATGCTTGTGATCTTTGGGTTAAAGATCCAGATCAGGTCTTAAAAACTATCTATGATGCTGTGTCATACACTCCTGCTGGTATTCTTACTAAGGATGAGTTGTGGCAACAGTTTGAAAACTATAATGAAATGGAATCAGTACCTTATCCAGAAGTAATGGAAGGGTTAAATGAAAAACTTGGTGGTATGCGTCTTGGCGAGATTACTCTTTGGACTTCTGGTACTGGTTCTGGCAAATCAACTCTTCTTCGAGAAATCGCGCTTTCCTTGTTAACTACTACAGAAGACAAAGTTGGTATTATCTCCCTAGAAGAATCTCCTGCAGAAACCGTTAGGAAGATGGCTGGCGCAGCACTAAATAGGAACCCTGCTAATGAAGAAATTTCTATCGAAGACTACAGGACAGGTTTTGATCAAGTATTTGGCTCTGACCGTTTTCTTGTTCTTGATCACCAAGGCAGTATCAGTGATGGATCCATTATGGATTTTCTTGAGTATATGTGCCTGTCAGGGGCTAAGTATCTATTTATTGACCATATCACCATCTTGGCTTCCGAAGGGACCGAAGGATTAACAGGTAACGAAGCAATCGATAAAATAATGAACGACTTACTAGGGTTAGTTAAGAAATATAACGTCTGGATTGGCCTTATAAGCCACTTGAGAAAGACAGGTAATCAAGGTAAGTCATTCGAAGACGGCCAGTTACCAGCTATGGACGATATTAAAGGCTCAGGCTCTATCAAACAAATATCGATGGATATTATTGCTTTTGCTAGAAATATTGGAGCAGATACCGAAGGTGAAAGAAACACAATCCAAACAAAAGTCTTAAAATGTAGATATACTGGTCTCACAGGTCCGTCCGGTACTATGGCATACGATTTTAAAACTGGTAGGTTAACAAAAAGTAACGATGAGTTTATCAATGAAGGAGAGTTGATCTTATGAGTGAAGAAGAAGAAGAGACTCTTGAAGATGCTATCGCTGAGAAACAATTAGCTTATGGGTTAATCTATATCCTACTTCAAACGGCTGACACAAGCAAGGCTTCCCTTGGAGTTAAAGAGTGGCTTGGAAGTTTTTCCGAAGAAGTTGGAGAAGACGGTGAATTGCTAGTTAAATCGGTCGAGGTTTACTTAGATAAAGAGCTAGCTCACTACAACAATCAAATACATTAAGGAGACTACTATGTCTATTAAAAAGTACTACGAGGACTTTATTAAAACTAATATCAAATCTACAGAACATTTAAACCTCTTTCTTAATGAAATGAAGGAAGCAAGTACTAAGTTTTCAGAGGCTCAATTAGAAGAGATTAGGGGGATATGGGAAGCAAAAGTAGTGATCGCTAAAGACCCTTTTACCTCTTTTAACAAATCTAAAAAGAAAAAATCAACTAAAGACGAAGGATAATCTAAATGAAACCTTACGAATCATTCATCCATCTTTCTCGTTACTCACGCTTCATAGACCCTGAAAACCGTCGCGAAACGTGGTCCGAGACCGTAGATAGATTGGTCGGCTTTTGGAAATCGAGAATTAGTAACAATGTTATTACTGATCAAGAGTTTGAAACAATCCGTACTGCTATTTACAATCGGGAAGTAATGCCCTCCATGAGAGCAATGTGGTCAGCTGGCAAGGCTCTTGAGCAGAATCATTTCCGTGGCTATAACTGTAGCTTTACTGCTGTAAACCATATTCGAGTCTTTGATGAGATCCTTTTCATCTTAATGGCTGGTACTGGTGTAGGCTTTTCTGCTGAAGCTCAGTATGTAAACAAACTACCTATTATTAATGATACTTTCAATATGTCTAATCGTGTTCTTCAAATTGAAGATTCCGCTGAAGGCTGGGCTAAGGGCTTGCGTAAACTAATTGCTGAGTTGTATCTTGGCAATCAACATGACTGGGACTTTTCTCAGATTCGTCCAGAGGGTGCTCGTTTAAAGACTATGGGTGGTCGCGCATCTGGGCCAGCCCCTTTAGTTGAATTGTTTGGTTTTGTTACAGCAATCTTTAAGAAAGCAGCTGGTCGTAAACTAACACCACAAGAAGTACACGACATTGTATGCAAGATTGCTGAAGTAGTTGTGGTGGGTGGTGTACGCCGCTCTGCTTTAATTAGCCTAAGTGATCTTGGAGACCCTGAGATTCGTGATTGCAAGTCTGGGCGTTGGTGGGAAACTGCTGCTCATCGAGCACTAGCAAACAATTCCGCTGTTTATGATTCTAAGCCCTCTATGGCTGTCTTCATGGATGAATGGACTGCACTAATGAAGTCTGGTTCTGGTGAACGAGGCATTTACAATCGTGGTGGCGCACGCGCTATGGCACCCTCGCGGAGAAACGGTGACGAAATTGTTGGTTGTAATCCGTGTGCTGAAATCCAATTACGATCGGGACAACTGTGTAACCTAACCGAGGTTATTTGTCGTCAAAACGACTCAGAGGATGAACTAATACGTAAAGTTCGTATAGCAAGTATTTTAGGTACACTACAAGCTTCTCTTACTAGTTTTAATTATGTGCGTAAAATTTGGCAAACTAACTGTGAAGACGAAGCTCTGTTAGGTGTAAGTTTAACTGGTATCCAAGATTGTCGTTTACTACAAGAACCCGATCCAATGCTGTTAGCTGAGATGAAAGCGGCAGCAAAAAAGGCTAATGAAGAATATGCTGAAAAACTCAAAATTAAGCCAGCAACCGCGATTACAACTATTAAACCATCGGGAACTGTTTCCCAGCTGGTTGATTCTGCGAGTGGTATTCACGGGCGCTTTGCCCCTTATTATATCCGTGCTGTACGCCAAGCTAACAATGACCCTTTAACAACTTTCCTGAAAGAATCAGGAGTACCAAATGAAGCAGACGTTATGAATCCTGCTAAAACAACAGTGTTCTACTTTCCAATTAAATCTCCTGATAATGCAGTCCTAGCTAGTGAGCAGGGTGCTATTCAACAGTTAGAAAATTGGTTGTTGTATCAGAAGTACTGGTCAGAACATTCAGTAAGTGTTACAGTCTATGTTAAAGACAATGAATGGATGGAAGTTGGTGCGTGGTGCTATAAGAACTTTGACTCTCTTACAGGAGTGTCTTTCTTACCTTACTCAGAACATACTTATCAACAGGCACCCTATACTCCTTGCACTGAACAAGAGTATATTAAAGCTGTTAAGGCAATGCCTGATGTTAACTTTGACTTGCTACAAAACTACGAGCAAGGTGATACAACAGAGGGTGCTCAAACTCTAGCTTGTGGAGCAGGTGGCTGTGAGGTCTAAGTTAAAGGATATTCTCAAGGCTTTAGAAAAGGAGAAAGAATCAATGTCAAAAAATTCAAAAAATGAAAATCTTGCTGAACAAATTGGAGGAGGTACTGGAAAGGCTGTTGGTATGGTTGTTTGGGCGTCTCTTCGTGTTTCTGTAGAAGCAGCCAAAGTTTTTGTTTTAATTTGGTTACTCACTTATTTTGAGTTTCTTCCTCTATGACAGATAATGTTATAACTTTTAAAAAACGTGAGGTTCCTTTACAGGAGCCTTACGCAAATCACGAATGGATCATGGATCAACTAGAACAGGTCTTTGATAAGAATGCTATTGTAATAACTTGGGATAACGAAAATGATGATTTAATTTGCATTGCTATGGATGACAACTCTGAAATGGTAAAGGCTATGCTCATCGGAGCATTGGCTATGGTAGACGAAGACCTTTAATAAACGGAATAAGACGATGTGGAAAAAACTTTTTGGTGTGTGGACAGCTGAACAAAGACGAACCTATAAAGAACTAAGCAACTTAAACGAAGTGGAACTAAACGACATTGGCTTATGCCGTGGCGATATCTTAAACATAGTAGAAGGTACTTATAAAAAATGAAAATCTCTAATGATGAAGTAGAACAGATTAGTGAAGCTCTTGAACAGGTCATCTCTTTTAGTTTTGATGAGTTTATGGAGACTTACGAGTTAGACCCTAAAATGTCTTTTGAAGACATTCTTTATGAAGTCTTTTCAGCAGGGTTTGAAGATGGAGTTGAGTTAGAAGCTACAGAAGACTGGGAAGAAGAGGAAGATTAATGTATCTTGTTATTAGTAAAGACAACTGCCTGTTTTGTAGTATGGCTAAAGAATTACTAGAAGAAAACAACAAAGAGTTTGTAGAAGTTAACCTATCTCAACTAGATCAAAAAAGTGACTCTTACAAAGCCTACAGGTCTTTAGTACTAGATCTTGATAGAATGAGCGTACCCACTATACTAGAAATGGTTGGTGGTTTTAGTGAACTTAATGCAAAACTTAAGGAAGAAACAGATGTCTCTGAATGAAGAGAAGCGTGGCAGGGGGCGTCCTAAAAAGGATTCCCCTGGCCCTGTTAAAAAGATTAAACTTAAACACTCACCCAAGACAGCCTATGAAGACTATTACAAAGAGTATGGTTATCTTGGCTTCGTCGCTATTTATGGTATAGATAAATTCACAGAAGAACTCATTAGGTATTGTTGGAAACACCCTGACATGACCATTATTGCTACTGACCCTATCCCTGAGAAGCTTGGTGCTATTAACTTAGAAATAGGTAACTTGCCGTGGTCTTTTCATCGATGGGAAGTAACGACCCCTAACGGCTTTATTGAAGCGGGGTACTACCCTGTAATTGTAACAACAAAGGAACACTACGAAATGGTATCTAAGCTAGACAACCCTGAGAACGTAGAGATAGTTCTCTTAGAGGAAATATAATGGTTGAAATCTTTCACCCTAAGAAGTCTAACGTAGACCACCTCTTAGTTACTTATATTAAGGTTGAAAAAGAAGAATACTTAGAAAAAATGATTGTTGAGTACAGAGGTAATGAGCACTGGTTACTTTGGAATGATCATACCTCTATGTACGAAGGTAAAATTAACGGGCTGGAGGGTTATGTCCTCTAGTCTACTCCCTTACTCTCTTTCAGGTAGCCTTCGGGTTGCTTGTTAGAGAGTAGGGGAGACCCCCTTAAATTTTTTTTTTCCTTATTTTTATGGTTAGAAAATAGTGATCGCTTATGATATATAACTTTGAAGAAGGTACCTTTGGGGGTAGTCTTCTTAGTTATTACTAGAGTTACGTAAAGAAGAATTGTTTTTGTTTTTGTATTAAAAAGAAACTCTAAAGGGATATTTAAAATGTTATTTAAAATAGACAGAAAAAGTTATGATTAATCGTCTTTGCACTAAACTAAAACCTTTCAAGGTTCCCTTCACAAGTCTTACTTACGGTAGAAGTCTAGAGATGGCTTCAGGAGTTGGCCTCTTGTTAGTAGCCTTTACTCTCTTGTTTGTAAAGTTTTCGGTAATTGTTTTACCAATAGAACTAATATGGCTGACAGTCCTGATAGCAATCGGACAGCTGTTTTCTTCTAGTTTGACTTATAGACTTATCTTTAACCTCTTATCGAGTGCTTTCTGGTGTAACTTGAGCTTTACTGCTTGGGTGGAATACGGCGGACTAAATTTGTTATCTGCTGTTTCTGTGCCTTACACTCTTACTATGATGTTTGTTTTTGGTGCTTTACTTGGTAAACGAAAGTGATACAATGAATGAAATATTACAATACTTACCTGCTTCTCTTGGTATGTTTGTTGTAATAGCTTCGGCTGGTTTTCTTGGTTTATTTAAAACTTTTATGCTTGCAAGACAATCAGATGATGACGCTATTGCGTCTTTAGAAAGACAACTACAAATACAGAAGAGAGAGATCGATTCTCTTAAGGAACAACTTGAGATTCTTAAGATAGCTCTTTCAGAAAAATACCGTAATTTTAATGAGTAAAAACAATTATTTATTAGACAAGTTTTAAATAAATTGTAAGAGATTGTAACTAAAGAATTTTATTTTTCACTGAATGAAAAACCAGAATTCCCCAGAGACTTTGGAGGTCCAATGAGAATAGATAATCGCAAGAATAAGAATGGCGGTAAACGTGAAGGCGCGGGTCGTCCTAAAGGATCTAAAGGCATTAATTCTATGGCATCTGTTAAGAAGCTTGAAGAACTAGCGTTCGATCCCATTGAAATGATGGTTCAAAAATATAACTACATTGAAGAACAGCTTACTAAACATCACAGCGAGGAACACCCGTTAGGTGGTGGTGCTTACGCACAGCTAGTAGCTACACAAGGTACACTTATTAACAACTTAATGATGTACGGCTATAAGAAGATACCCGATAAGTTAGAGCAAGAGATTACAGAAAAGAAGCCTGTAGCTATTACTCTTACACGGAGAGTTAAGGATGATTAATGCTAACTCTTATGGAGATACGTTTTATTCTAACCCTTATATGCCTAAACTACAGCCTACTGATTACCCGAATGTCAAAGTACCTCAAACACCAACAAGTACGCTAAGAGTAGTAGACCCTGCAGAAAGACTCGATGTACTGTTATTCCACAATCATAATAGTGGTTATGACAGACACGGTAGAGTTGTTACACAGAGTCCAGGTAGCAAATTGTTAGATATAGTCATATAATAATAACGGAAAAGTATTATGCCACATCACATACAAGTAATTGTAGGTCTTATAGTCTTCTATATAGGTCTCAAGATGTTCTCTGGTGGAATGAAATCGATGGGTAACATGGAACACTTGCAGTGGTTCATTGCTAATCCTATCTTTATGTTCTTTGGTGCTATTGTTCTTACATTAGCATGGCAAAGCTCTAGTCTATCTACCACGGCAATAATCGCCTTAGTAGCCTCTGGTGCTGTCCCTCTTCCAGCTGCCATCGCTGCTGTATTAGGGGCTAACTTAGGTACTACTGGCACTATATGGCTAGCTGGTATATTAGTCTCTGATGGTATGCCTAAAGATGACACACTAAGGATTGCAGTAGTACACACAGGGGTTAACCTGTTAATGGCTATTATGCTATTACCATTTGTAAGTCACATAGCTAAGTTTGTTCAAAGGATCTAACAGTGCAAGAGATAGTATTAAACGAAGGCCAGTCCGATGTTATTGAATCCCTCTTTATAGAGAATGACTGTAGGTACGCTGTAGCGTGTGCCTCACGGGGCTTTGGCAAGTCTTACTTAGGTGCTACAGCTGCAATGATAGCTGTACAAGAACTAATGGAGCTTGATGAGAGTGTCCCTAACAAGAATGTAGCTCTTATTGCCCCTACCTACCAACAAGCCGTAGACATTTACTTTCCCCTATTAGCCTATCAGCTAGGCATGGAAAGCTACGCAGATAAATCCTCTAGAGCCGCTGGTCAGTTCTGGTTCCCTAGAAACGTTAACCTTAAGCTGTGGTCCTATGAGGCTTCAGAGCGGATGCGTGGTAGTGGACAATACATGGTCATAGGAGACGAGGTCACCTCTTGGAAAGGTGCAGGGATGAACTTTAAAGAATCTTGGGAAAGTATTATTCAGCCATGTATTACTACTCGTTGGAGTGAGCAGAATGCAAAGCGCTATGGTGCTAGTCCAGGGCGTGCGTTAATAATTAGTACACCCAAGGGATATGATTATTTCTGGGAGTTATACAACAGACAAGATGTAGATGATGACTGGAAGAGTTTTCACTACACCTACCATGATTCGCCGTACCTAGATGAGACGGAAATCGAAAGGGTTAAGACTACACTAGACCCTATTAAGTTTGCTAGAGAGTATGAGGCTTCCTTTGAAGACTCTGGTAATAATGTATTTTATATGTTTAACAGGAAGAATCATATAGACAACAGTCTACCTGATTTTGAGGAAGGCGAGGATGTACACTGCGCTATCGACTTTAACGTTGGTATACAGGCTACAACCGTTTTCGCAGTCAGAGGTGGTCAGATGCACATACTTGCTGAAAGTATAGGACATCCAGACACAGAGACGTTGGCTCAATCACTAGTAGCTAAGTACAAGGGACACAAGATCATTGGTTATCCCGACCCTGCAGGGAAGGCTCGAAAGACCTCTGCTGCTGTGGGCGTTACCGACTTTAGTATCTTGCTATCCCACGGTATACAACTACGATCACATAACAAGGCTCCCCCCATAGTGGACTCGGTAGCTGCCGTTAACAAGAAGTTAGAAAACGCTAAGGGTACTATAGATATTTTTATACACCCTCGTTGCACTAACGTCATACAGTCTATGGAAAGGACTATATGGGTTGATGGTAATCCCAATACCGCTACTATCTGTAAGAAGGACGGTGTAGAACACTTCTCAGATGGTATACGGTATGCTGTAGAGTACCTCTGGCCTGTAAGGGCGGGAACAAAAGTAACAACAAGAGGCTTCGGCTTTTAATTTAAAGGAATACAAGACAATGGCAAAATACGCAACAAGACAATCCGCTAATAACGCAAAGGGTCCAAACCAAAGAGTTGTACAAGCTGGTAAAGGATTTAAACTAGTAGCAACAAACAGCCTTGCTGGTCGCGCTTCTACTACTAGTACTGGTGTACAAAAACCCCGTGTAGCAGCCAACTCTGGTAAAGGTGGCGGCGGAAAGCCTGTTAGAGCTTCAGCAGCCAGCTCTGGTAAGGGTGGTAGAAATAAACCTATTAAACCTATTTCAGCCAACTCTGGTAAAGGTACAGGTTCTTCTGGATTTAATGCTGGAAATACAGCACAAAAAGCTGTACGAAAAGTTAAACAGACAGCTCAGTCAACTACAAACAATGCAAGAATTACAGCTAAATCCTTACCTGCAAAAGCGCGGAAGCTGTATGAAAAAGTTGATACTGCTGCAGAACGCAGGGCTATTATTCAGAAATTTAAAAGGAAGGCTACCTCTGCTGTCCTCGGTAAAGATGTAGGTGGTCGTCAAGTAAAGCGTAAAGGAGGTCTTGTTGGGAAAGCAAAGGAACTTTATGCTGCAGTAGATACTAGTGCAGAGCGTAAAACCCTCTTTCAAAAAGCTAAGCGCAGAGTTACAAGCGCTGTCCTCGGTAAAGATGTAGGTGATCGTCAAGTAAAGCGTACTGGCGGAGCTGTAGGTGCAGTTAAAGCGTGGGGTTCAGCCGCACAAAAGGCTGCTATTAGGAAACTTGCAGACTTTAATCGTGGCAAGAAACGTGCAGGTAAAGCAGTAACACGTAAAGCAGTTAAGTACGGTCTTCGTAGCGGTGCGCGTTACGGTGGAAATAGTGGTAAGTAACTATGCCCTACGGTACTAAGACAGGACGCCCTACTAAAAAGAAGAAGGCACCTGTACCCAAGGGTATGCATCGTATGCCTAACGGTAAGCTTATGAAGGGTACAACCCACAAGGCTAGAAAGAAATAGAGGCCGACAAAGCCCGTACAAATGGAGATCGCTAAAGGTGGCGGTCTCCTCTTTAAGTCCATCTGAGGATTGACAAAGGAAACACTATGGCAAGATCAAGAATAAACTCTAAGTCAAAAGACTTAATTGATGATAATGGTTCTATTCTGTTATCAATAGTCAAGGGTGAGCAAGTTCAAATAGGAGTAACTTTAGGTTGGTTAACTAACTTAACAGGCTACACTCTTTTAGCTAAAATAATTGAAGCTAATAGCGCTTCTATTGATCATACAGACCCGACTAGTTTACCCACTACTCAACAGGGTAGCGGTATAATCACAACCTTACCGATTATTGATGCTACAGTATCGGACAACACTTTTAATATTGTAATTCCAGAAAGCTTAATTAATAGCTACACAACTCAGCCTCTCCCAAATGCACCCTCGTATGGGTGGATTGGGCTAGAAGTTGCTGATAATGCTGCAGGTAATGCTAAACAAATCTGGAAGCCTATGAGGGGCTTAGTTGAAATACTTTACTCCCCTTCTGAGGTGACGTAATGACAGCTTATAAAACAACTGTAACAGCAAACTCAGTAAGTATTACTCTTGATAAAACTGACCACACACTAAGCTTGTCTAGAACAGGTGGGCAAGGTGCTAAAGGCGACTCAGTAAGTAGCGTAGTAGTTAACGCTGCTAATGATTTAATAGTTACTCTTGTTAATGGAACGGGAACTATTCTTGAAATTATAAACGCTGGTAATATTTTTCAGAATGCTAAGTTACAAAACCTTATAGACGTTGAGAATGTTAACCCTTCAGACGGTGACGTTCTTATTTATGAAAGTAGCAGCTCTACTTACAAGCTACACTCTTTCACTACTACTAACTTAGCTGATGTAGATAATTCAGGAAAAACAGACGGTGCCATGTTTCTTTATGACGCCTCTTCAAGCACGTATAAAGCAACAACACAAATAAACAACGCTAACACCGTTATCTCAGGAGGCACCTTTTAATGGCAACTAAAATTATTCATAAGAAGTCAGTAACTTCGGGGGCTTCCCCTGCTACTGGTGATTTAGATCAAGCAGAACTGGCTATCAACCTTGTCAACCGCAAGATCTTTACTAAAGACAATGGTAACGCTATTGTTACCTTGAGTGGACCCTACGTGAGTACTTCTGCCCCAGCAAATCCTGCAGAGGGTGATCTGTGGTTTGACTCTACAAATAATGTGCTTAAAGCGCATAACGGCTCTGCTTTTGTTTCTGTAGGCGATTACGATAACGCAGACGCGAGGGCCGCGATCAGTGTTACAGACGCTGGTGGTGACGGTTCAGCAGCCTATAATAGCTCTACAGGAGTTATTACCTACACTGGTCCAAGTGCTGCGGAAACCCGCGCTCATGTGAGTGTAACCGATAACGGTGGTGATGGCTCCCTTGCTTACAGTGCCGCTACAGGGGTTATTGCTTATACTGGACCAAATGCTAGTGAAGTTAGAGCGCACCTTTCTGCTGGAACGGGTGTCGGTTTTTCTGGCGGTGCTATTAGTATTGGGCAAGCGGTAGCTACTTCCGACAATGTAACTTTTGCTGATGCTACCTTATCAGGTTCCTTAAAAGGTCCAGCGTCCTTTACTATTGACCCTGCAACTATTGGTGATAACACAGGTACAGTTGTTATTGCTGGTAACTTAACTGTCAACGGCACTACTACTACTGTTAACTCTAATGAAGTTAACATTGGGGATGCTATTATTAAGCTTAATGCTGATGAAACTGGCACACCCTCCGCTAACAGTGGTATTGAAGTGGAGCGCGGTACAGCAGCCAACAAGACTTTTGTCTGGAATGAAACCAGCGATGCGTGGGATCTAGGTGATGAAACCTTGCAGAGCGTTATTATTGATGGTGGCACGTACTAAGCCCGTACAACTCTTTGAGGGGGTGGCTCTATAGTCACCTCCTTCCTACAC
>Ga0308011_10000284_pt1 | contig 27843 bp, 40 predicted proteins | sample Neamet177_FD_203144 | JGI IMG/M metagenome (GOLD analysis project Ga0308011, IMG submission 203144) | Marine microbial communities from water near the shore, Antarctic Ocean - #177 | ecosystem: Environmental > Aquatic > Marine > Unclassified | place: Southern Ocean | collected 2014-07-25 | reverse complement strand
CTCCGTTGTTCCAATTTTTAAAATTTAATGTAATTGTTTTCATAATTCTATTTCGCCTATAATTAGTGAGAGGGACTTTACTCTTTTGTCACAATTATAACCTATTTTTGTGACAGATGTGTCTTTTAAATTGATTAATAAACAAGACATATTATATGCAATTACATTCTTTAAGGGGTGTTTCGCCTGTATTATATTTATTTGCATATAGTTAGTTTGTAGTTGTTGGGATGTAGTAAAAAAAATATAAACGCTTAATTAATATTAGGTTATTTCTCCCAACAGCCACTCACTATTACTTCCTTACTCCTGTTGGTGATAAAGCTCCTGTCCTAGTCTTTGAAGTCAGTACATCTAACTCAAAGTGCAAATGATGTATAGCCTTTCTAATATCATCTATTGGAGTGTCGTGTTTTCTATTTGCTCTTAGTAGGTAAGTGACAGCTGTTCCGACATTATAACTTAGTTCAAAATTAGATATGACATCTTTTGCCATATATCCGTTCTTCCCTTTATAGTATTCAGGGATTGTATCATCTGTTTTTTCCATAGTATTTCTGTAGTTAATTGGTATTGGCATCTTCTATTTCATTTAATAATTGAGTAGGAGTATAGATCGGTAGGTCATCATTGTAATTTTTATATATACAAGTAAAGTTTTCTTTCTTTCCTTTTCTCCAAGTCCAAAGAGTTTTAGTAGCATTTTCAATTTGTTGCTTTAAAACCCACTTAATTGTTTTATAGTTTCTTGTCATTGTTTTGTTTTTTTAATTTAGGTTTAAAATGTTTTGTATAGTTTAATGGCTGTGCAAAACCGAACATCATTTTAAAAGTTCCCATTGTTTTCGGGCAGTACATTTTTACTTTAGTCATTGTATTTATTATATAGTTTTTTAATTCCATCAAAGCAAGTTGATATACAAGAACCACAATTAGTTCCTGTTCCATAATTTGAATTATAGATTGTATTGTAAATCTCAATCATTCGTTTTTTAGCTGCTTGATCCTTTGCCCTTCCTGTTTTTAAGTCTTTCCATAAGTCAAGTATTTCATCTATCATTTCTTGTGGCAAGTCATCAGGAGCTTCCATCTCAGTAGTCTTATCCCAAAATTTTTGTGGACAAGCCATAGGAGCAAGTCTTGCTTTCAACTTTACGAAACATAAACACCGTTTACATTGACCTAACGTCTTTGAATAATAAATACATTCCTTACAGATAGCTATTCTATCATTATAGACTTCATCAGGTACAAAAAATTTATTCATCTGTCAATTCTCTTTTAAGTATTGTTCTTACTTTGTCTATTGTAGTGAATAAGCTGTTACGACTTATTCCTGTTTTCTTTGCTAAAGAGTCTAATGTCTCTCCTGAGTAGTAAAGCTCAAAAACCTTGCGGTCATACCAATATAAATCGTTCAGAACTAAGTCGATACTATCTAGCTTTTCAAACTTTAAATTCTTAACAGCAGGTTCTTCTGCTATATTGTAAAGGTTCTTAGTAGGTATTACTTCCCCAGTTTCTATTACGTCATAAGTTACGTTGCTTGTAAAGCTATCAATATGAGTATAGTATTTCTTGTACTGATAATAAAAAGGACTTCTTGTACTTGTTAAAGCCCGTCTTAGAACTACTGCACCATAGCGAGTAATTCCATCTAAGCCATCTTTGTCATATATTTTTTTTAGTTGTTCGGGGTTCATTTGTAAAAAATAAAGCATACATTCCTGCACCGCGTCATCTACTTGTTCCTTATCTTTAGTAATACCATAACACATAGTCCTAAATTTCTCACTTAGCTTTGATATTTCAATATAAACTTTATTCACTTGGTTCTTCTAAGTTGTCTATCTTATCTACTGTATCAATTACTAATTCATTTAATACTGTCTTGTAAGCTCGTATTACAGCTCTGTTTTTATTTGTTTCAAGTCCTGCAAAAAACCCATTTGTTGCTACTGATGTATTAATAGGAATAATGACTAGCCAATCGTACCAATTATTTTCAGATCTCCCAGAGCCATAGGCATTATGATATTGAATTATTGTTTCTAGCACATCAAGATAATTATTGTATCTACTTTTTGAACTTACCTCTTTTGCAAACTCTTGACACATAATAAGATAGGCTTCAATTATATTTCTGTGTTCCTCGCTTGCGTAGATTGGCTTTGTCATACGCAAACTTAAAATAAAAGTTTACTCAATTCCTTTTTCTTTTTTTAACTTTTCAACAAGGTCTTTGTAATAACTGATTTTTTCTTCATAATCTATACGGCTAACTTTCATAATTGTTTTAGATAAAAATTGTAATTCTTCAGCTTTTCCCTCTCCATACTTTGCATCTAAGTTAATGGCAAATTTATATTGTTCTCCTGCTTTGAACATATTACAACCCACGCATTGTACTTGACAATTTTCTTCATCCCATCTTGTAGTTAAGTGTTTACGGCTTTGAAAGTGTCCATTCTGCATTCCTGATTTGTAATGACTGACCTTGTTGCACGTGAAACACTGTACTAACCCTTCTTCTGATTCTCTAAGCCTTATGTAAAGACTAAAGATAGTGTCTAGTTCTTTTTTTAGTTTACTAATTGTTTTCATATCCTAAGTCTTTACGCCATTTATCCTGATAAGTTCCTTTTCTTAAGTAGTATTTTTTTCCTCTGTATTTTGGTTCTTCTTCTTGTAGCTTTGCCCTTGCCCTTTTAATGCTTGGAGCTGAAGTAAATTTATTCTTAGAATATAACATTAAAAACTCTACAATTGGTGTTGCTTGAGTTATTCCTTCCATATGAGTAAGTTCTTCTGCCCATATATTAGAGCAAAGTCTATTGTCATTATCTCTTAAATCAGGGTACATCTTTAGCCAATACTTTACTTTTTCTTTTGTTTTCATATTATAGTTTTAAAATTCATCTTCCCATTTAGTATAGAATATAGCTTCTAAAATACAGACTAATATTGTTGTTAGCCATACTATTATTAGTATCTTCATTTTATATATTTTCTGAGCAATTAGGGCAGCGCCCTATTTCTTTTACTTCTTGGGTAATTTCATCACCGCAACAAGTGTATTCTGTTTCTCCTTTCATCTTATTTGTTTTAAGGGTTCTTGATACCAAAGGGTATTTCCTTTTGGCTTGTTTAATGTGTGGACTTCATAATAAGCATTATCGCACATTTCTTTCATTTTATAAGTCCATCTGTAAAAAGTTCGGATATTTAAAAATGGCTCGTCTTTGCCAAATCTCACTCCATAGTGGAAAGCATCTGCTACTTGATTAAAGCTCATATTTCCAAAACGCTTTTCCCTTATTAAGTCTTTAGCAAATATCTTACTAAGACTAGCTAATGTCTTTCCATCTGTATTATGACCTATTTCTACTTTAGTTGTATTTAGTAAATCATAAACTTTTTCTGTAAGTTCTTTTAAGTTCTCTTGTTTTAATGGCTTCATAAGTATTCTTTTCCTTTTAAATATTCATTAATTTGTGAATCTATTTTTGACATTGTTGGTTTTTTATACTGTCTTTTCTCCCAAGTGATAATGGCTTGTTTCCAATCCTTCATTTTATTTTTCCCTATCATCCATCCCTTAGATTCATAAAAAGCTATAAAGGCTTCAGCGTCTACATTATTCTTGCGTAATATACAATAATTTTCAACTTCCAAAATAGTGGGCTTATTAAAGTATTTATTTATTATTCTTATTTCTTTATTCTTATTAATAGTTGTTAAGTTTGTAGCTGACAAGTTGTTTAGTAACTGCATAACTTGTTGTTCATTTATTTTGAAGTATTGTTTAGCAGGAATGCCTTTGCGCTTAACTTCTATCAGTTGATGCTTTTTAAGCTCTTTAAGGCACTTTCTCTGCTGATATGCAGTTAGTGTAGTGTCTTTCTCTATATTAGCTTCAGTATTAAAAAACCACCCATCAGTCATTCCATTAGCTATAAAGTATTCTTCTTTACTAATTAGGTCAGCAAGTAGGACTGCTTCTTTCAATCCAACTTGCCTTGCCAATTCTTTATTTAATACTAGGAATGCTGAACTACTGAGCAAGTGTTTCATATAATCTTAATTGTAAAGTGATAATTTTTGAGGGCTAACTTAACATTTTCTAATTGATTATAGAAGTCAAAATAAGAAGTTTTTATTATACACTTGACTTGACCACTTGTTACTTCTAACAAAACATTAAATTCTAAAGCTTCCTTAACTCCATTTTTTAATAAGTAGCTTTTCATATAATCTTTATTTAAAAAAAACTCTTTAGTTCCGCCAATATCTTTATAGGCTTTGTAGACTTTGTTGTAGGTATCACGATAAACAGGACAGCTTCTATACAAAGGATTGTGCCTGAGTTCATAATGATAGATTAAACTTCTGTCCCTATTTAGACCTTTGCCTATTATTGTTCTATGTATATCTTCTTCAGTTCTAGCTATATAGCCTGTAACTGCCCTAGCTACTTGTAAAGGTCGCTTCCTGCTTTTTAAAGCAAGTGCGCCATCAGGCAACCCCAAAACTCTCGTAGTGAGGTTGCATAGGTTTTTAAAATTATCTTCTGCTGTCATTAGAAAGGAGATTCATCAGTTTCGCCAACAGTTTCCTGACCTAATTTAGCTATAAACCACCCGTCTATATTATGAAAGTATTTACCGTTGTACTCTCTTGAAGATAAGTTAATTGAAACACTAACTTCAGAACCGACTTCAATGTCCCTAATCTTTTTAATCTTATCGCCAAAGAAACTTATAGCTACTTCCTTGTTGTAGTCTGTTCCTGATTGCTCTACAAGGATAGATTGTTTTTCCCAAGTCTTACCTGTTTTTGAAACTCCTGTTTCTCTTTCTAATTTTGAAATTAGTTTACCTGTTATTTCCATTTTTTATTTAATTAATTGATTAATAATTCCTTCTTGACTTTTTGATAATATATAGTTAGGCAGCTTTTCTTTTACTGCTTCAGCCTTCCCATCTTCTAATGCTTTAAGCATAGCCTTAAACTTTACTTCATCTAGTTTTTCTTTCTTAGCAATAGGCTCATTTACTTTATTACTATCAGCGTCCTTAGTATCATCTAATAAAAATAGATTTCCTAAAGCGTATTTCTTAGCATAAGAACTGCTAGAGCCAAAGCTCTGAGCAATATCCATTCCTTTCCTTTCAGGGTTAATCCCTGCTTGTGCTTCTACAGACATATTGGTTTCTCCATCTGAAATAGATACTTTTGAGTTTAAGACTAAATAGCCTGCAATTTCTGAAGTTGATTCTGTAATAGTTAAATAACAGTTGTACTTCTTTAGTAATGGTTTTACAGCTTCTAGTATATCTTCAGCACTTCTGTACTTATACTTTCCAAAACCGTTAAACTGATTCTTTGGAGCTTTAAGCTCACTTTGGATAGCTATTAAATAGTCTATCTTTTCTTCTGTTTTCATATATTCTTTTTTTGTGCCTACTTAAAAGGGCTTCGGCTTTCCCTGTGTGCAAATATAAACAAATTTATTAACTTATTTTGTCTTGATATGTTTAACTAATTGTTCTTTTATATACTCTAAATGTTCTGTATCAATCCATTCTAGGAAGTTATAAGAGTCAAAACAGATTTGAAAGTCTTTGCCGTATTCATCCGTACCTCTTAAATAAAGTTCGTTTTCGTGAGCTTGGAATGTATTAATATCATTCATTCTTTTGTGTATCAATTCATTTTCTAACTCAGGCATTTGCATTAGTTGTTCTTCTAATTCTTTTTTTGTCATTATTTTAAATTAATTATTAAAGGTTTCTTGTTATTGTCCTCATACGCTTCTGCATATTCAGGGAGTAATTCTTCTGGATGGTCTAAGTTAATTTGCCACCCTTCTTCTTTAAGCATCTTAGTAAATAGATTGTAGCATTGTAATTCAGTTCCTATGACTTTGACATCAGGAGTATTTTTTAAGCTCCAATATTCACATAGTACTTTTGTATTGTCTAATGGTTCTTTTGACCAAGAATTATTTTGAGGTTCATTAAACCATTCTTGATATTCTGCGTCTTGTATATCCATCTTAAAACTTTTTTGACCAATCAATAGAGCTGTAGTACATTGTCTTTACGTGAATAAATAAATCTCTTACCTCTGTAAATTTTAATTCCTGCAATTCTTTTTTATTAAACTTGATTAGAGTAGGCAATAATTCAGGCTTGTTTTTTTGCACATCTAATAAGCTGATAATAGCTTCCTTCTTGTTAATTGCTTCTTTCATTTTAAATTCTGACATTTTCTTTTTTTGTTTTAATTAATATGAAGCAAAATTAAAAAGAATATTTGAATTAACAACTATATTAACACAATAATAAACAAAGTTATTAACAAATTAAGAGTTTAACTCTAGGAAAGACTTTAAGGCTTGTGTAGTATATAGGGGTCAAAAAAGAAAGAAAGTGCCTTAGAGGGCTGAGGGGGGGGTGCTATAAAGGCATTAATAGGTTTATAGGTAGAGTTCCGTTATTCAAAACGACACTACAGCCGATTGATTGTTTCTTAAAGTTCTTGGCGTATGCTGCTGCGTAGGTAGTACAGTCCACTCCACATCCGACCTGCATTCCAAAGACTCTGTACTTCTTTCCACAGAACCATTGTACATAGGCTAATGTATGAGTATGACCGCAAACGCTTGACATCAGGTTGTTTTTTGACTTAGCGGCTGCCTGTCCGCCTTCCCCGTGTTCGTAAAGCACATTATCATAAGAGATAGACTCTACCCAATTCCAATTAGGAGTTTTTAAGACTTCATTGTAAGACCTTATCCACGCTTTAGGAATGCCGCCTGAGAATGATTTTCTAGCAGCCATCCTGTCGTGATTGCCAATACAAATATCAGCATCAGGGAAAGCATTGTACCATTCAGAAACTTTTTTGATAGTCTTTTCAAGTTCTAACCCTGCTGACATTCCGTCTGGGTCTGGCTCGTGATAGCTAAACGCGTGATTATCAAGGATGTCGCCAATAAATATAACCTGATTGCAGTTAAAGGTTTCGTACTGTTCTAAACACCAATCAAGATAGCCGTCTAAACAGAAGGGTTCGTGCAAATCTCCAATGACTAAAATGTTCCTAGTTTCAGTTTCTCGCAATTTCTGTAAAGCAGCTACCTCGTGGGGTTTTAATCTGTATCTATTACTTTCCACTATCCGCAATTCCCTGTCCTATAACTAAAGTAAGGGCTGCATAAAATAGGTTTGTTGCTGTTGCTTCATCTACTCCTAAATAAGTTACTAGAATAGGAATAATAATACTACCGATTGCATACCAAAATTTCTTAGATTTTAGCATCTGACTGATTAACCACTTTTTCATTTTATTTATTTTTGATTATTAAATTAATATTTGTTCCGCCTAAATTAAGTATTTCCTTCATCAACAACTCCATAGCAAGTCGTGAGTTTTTAACAAAGTCCTGTTCAGTTCCAATTCCCACCAATACGCAACCTCTAGTATCTGAGCTTTTATTTCCGATATGCACTAAGATAAAATCTCTATTAGGTACATCTTCAACTAACAAGTGTAAATAATCTCTTGTTGCTGATTCTCTTGCTGTTCTTAATCTTACTTTATACTGACCTTCAGGGATGCAAGATACACTTCTTTGATTGTCTAAATAAGGTAACTCTAAAGTATCGCAAAGCCATTCTCCATTTAAGTACAGATTACCGATAGTTGAAACTTCAGTAAAAGTTTCTCGTATGATAAGCAGATTAACGCCCTTGACCTCTGTATTTTTGCTTGTAAGCATTTTGATTTTTTGAAGCATTTTTAGAATGAACTCCTTTACGCTTTTTACTATTTGACTTAACAGTTTCAATTATCTTATTTTTTGCCATTTCTTCTTTTCTTTTGAAAGTACCACTTGTCGGCTGTGTATGCAATAGACACTACTAACAAGATTATCTTTAAGACTACTTCAATGTTACTGAAAGTCGTTACGCTTAATATTGTCGTGTTTAACAGGACTACATCCCCTGCTTCCTTTGCTAGTTGTTTTAGTGCCATTTTTTAAATATGATTTTAATTTAGTTTTGTTTTTCTCTTTTACTCTATAAGTCTTTTTCATTAACTACCTGCATTTAAAAAATTCCTTAATGTTAACTTGCTGCCCTGTTGGTTAGGTCTTTCAAGATTCATATTGGAGTAAAACGAGTTGCGATCTGGGTTTACGTCTGCGCCTGTGTTGGTCGTGTACTCAGGAAAACTAGCTGTATTGTTTCTTATATAGTCTATCATTCGTTCCATATAGTACTCAGCAGTATTCAAAACCTCATTTCTAAGGTGTTGAGCTTCTTCCGTTGATAAGGCATTTCCCGTTTCTGAAGTCTTCGAAAATATATTCCCGTTCTCAATTTTGAAGCGTAAAAAAGGGAGTGCCATATATAGAGCGTAACTCGGCAAAAGTTCTGCTATGTAATCATTTAATAAAGTTGCATAAGCTGCATTGGCAGGAACGCTATTTACTGTTCCTGCTATAATTAAAGATTTTAGCTTCTCGTTTAGGTCTGTGCCTAACTTCGTTTCACAATACAATTTTTGCGCCTGTTTAATATACGGTAGCAAAAGCTCTGGGTCTACATTAAGACCGATTGTCGTGGAATCTTTTAAGCGTTCCTCACTTATAAATAAAACGTAAGCCATAATTTAATTGTAATATCCGTTATTTTTCATTTTTCTTGGTGGTATTGCTACTAGCCTGTCATTCTTTTTAGCGGTAAACCCTTCTGACTTTGCCTTAGTGTACCCTATTGCTTCAGCATCTTCTATTTTAGTAGTCCTAGATTCCCCTATTACAGTCTTGAAAATTCTACGACTCCAAAAATGAAAACATTGAGGACCGCCTTTGTATAAAAACAAATTGTAATTTGCACCATTATGTCCGAAACCAGGATTAACACTATTACTTTTTGTTCTTATAATATCTTCTTTTCTGTAAAGTTTTTTAGCTGACTCCATTTTCTTGCAAAAGTCCCTGCTAGTTCCTGACTTGTTAGTTAAGAAATTGTCATTAGAATAAACATACCTTACCCTAAAATAATCATAAGTTTTTTTAGAGATACCATCTTGTTCTGACTTACGGCTTGGAATTGCTCTAGGAGTTGAAGCTAGTTCTAGTTTCTCTGATGCTATTTCGTTAAGCGTTTCTTCAAAGTTAAAGTCTTGGTGCTCGCCATCTACTTCTTCTTCTTCTACCAATTCCCATTCGTCTGACATATCTTCTCCACACTCGTCTATAAACGCGTCTAAGGCAGTATATTCCGTCATCTTAGTAAAGTCCTCATTAACTACTACATCTTCCTTTAGAGGCGCTAATCCGAGTTCCTCGCGTATTTCGTCCTGTGTCATTACAGCCGCTAAGTCTTGATTTGTGAATCTTGTTGTTATTGGTTTAAGCTGCTCAAATCTTACAGGCATATCCATATTATTAACTGTAAAGATTTTTTTAAGGACTTTTAAAATATGCTGTTGAAATGGTTTTACTACCGTATTGCTATAAAAATTCGCTGCCGAGTTCAGTTCGTCTGCGTTATTTCCCAATCCACTATCGCTCTTAATTCCCATTAAAATTGGACTCGTTACTCGGTGTCCTGTTAAAATGTTTTGAACCAAAAGCTCTTGGAGTGCGAGGTACTGTTTATCGAGGTCTGAAGGACTTATTGCTGTAATCTCAGGAGTTCTTGTCTTATCGTCTGAAAACGTCAATATGAACTTCCCTGCGTTGTCAGCTCCTGTGAATTTAGCCGCTAAACTTTGTTCTATTTGAAAACGTTCTTCTTGTGTCGGAACTCCATTCGCGAAGGATATTAGGAAACTCCCAGAAAAGCCTGCCGAGATATTGTTAAGATGGAACTCAGCCACCCGTTGATCTACTAAAGCCCAATTATTTGCAGCAACGTAATCTGGTGTATGATAAGCGTTCATATTAGGACTGTAAAGCCCTGTATATAAAATCTGATTAGGCGAGGTTCTGTCATTAGTATTAAAAGCAGGCACTCTATAAGGTTTGTTCTTTCTAGTATCTGACCAATCTGCTGAAACATAATATCCTTCAATTTTTCCTAATTCGTTTGGTTTTTCTGCTCTAATTTTGTCTACTCCGATATGATAGATCTCCGATATTCTAGTCCTGTCTTGCGACCATACTATGTTAAGAGCAAAAGCTCCTTGTAGCTTAAAGTCAAAAGATATTTTTTTAATGACTTCCTGTAATGTTTCATTACTATTAGCTGAATTGAAAAACTTTTTTAATTTCACAACTGCTTCTAAATCTCTTTCTTCTTCATCTTCTATGACTATATCCTCTCCTGCTATCATCTCTGCCGTTGCGTTAATAATAGCCGCTTGGGTTGAGCTGTTATAATAAAGGTCAATTAAGAACTGAGGGTAGAGATTCGCCCAATCTTCTGTGCCGTAATCTACCCAATGTTTTGAACGCGATTCTGATACGACTGGAGCTGTTGTTGTGCTTAAATTTATGCTTAGTATATTTTCCATTATTGTCCGTAATATATGTAATTAGTTTGTTCTATTGTTGCTGTAATAGTTGCAGCAGTAGTAAACCCGCCACCTGTTAAAGTTACTATTGGGATAGCTTCATAACCACTACCTGCATAGGTGATTGTTACAGTATTAACTACACCCCCACCATCTATAGTACAGGTCGCTGTAGCTTGTATTCCCCCTGTCGTTGCAGGAGCTGCTATTGTAACTGTCGGTGCTACTCCATACCCTGTACCACCGAAAGCGATACTTAAAGTCATTACTCTTTTTGCACTTTGAATGTATTGTACTTCCTCGCTTCCGTCCTTTTCTGCTAAATACAATTTTCCAATAGCCACAAGCCCTTCTACTACTCCATTATTATTATGTACAGGCAATATATCTGTTTCCGTTGACGGGGCAGTTGCCTTTCCTAAAGCTACTGTACCAATCCAACTGACTTCATAGACTTCATATTTGTAATAGCCCGCAGGTTTTAAATTTATTTTCCCCGTATATCTGTTAGTAGCTAAATTGTAAGCAAAAGCCATAGAAGTATATCTATCATAAATATTTGACAATGAAGGATAAGCATAAAAAACAGCTCCATCTAAGTCATTCGTGAATTTCACTAAATGTCTTACCTGAGCTGAACTTGTTAAAGCTATTCTGTTCGCTTTAGTTTCTATAAAGGCATCAAAATTGGTTTCTCGTATTGCTTGTATCATCTAATATATAATAGAAAAAGCCTTTATTTATTTGCTTATCAAGAAATTTGAGTAAAAATAGACAAAATTATAATTTAACATAATATTTTTTAAAATGTTGCTCCTACTCTAGTGTTTTAAACTTATATGTTTTTTAATAGTCATATAGCTAAAAGCACTTTAAGTAGCTTAGATACGCTTAAAACATATAATTAAGGCTAAAAGAAAAGAGCAGCTAAAAGCTGCCCTAATCAAAGAATATATGAAAACTACTAATTAAGAAACAACTATTGTACCCATTGTAAACGCTGCATTATCGAATGGCGCTGTCGTGTAATCTGCGACCATTGGGAAAGGATCAGCTTCGAAGCCGTCAAAGTTTAGAGTGTATCCGTTTCTGTCCGCAAAAGCAGTCCCAGAATCAGCCGTACCTGCATTCAACTGCATAGCATTTGTAACTCCTAAAGCTACAATAACATCGTGTCCGTTTGCTAATTGTTCGTTTAATTGACAAAAAATGATAAGTTGCGTCTGTCCTAATAATTTTATTTCGTTTTGATCCTCTTTGGATAGACGGTTCAGTACCATAGAAACAGTAGGTTGGTAGCTGATAGTGCCGTTTTCAGTACTTCCCGTTATAGTTTCCATTGCCTGAGAACTTCCTCTAGGCGGAGTATATCTATAAAGAGTATTTGCTGCCATCTCAATATCTGTAACTTCTGAAGCTACTACAAGAGGTAGCGGAGAAAATTGGTCATAGACACCGAAATATATGTATTTCACGCCTCCAGAACTCCTGTCGCACGATAATCCGCGTCCTTTAGTTAATGCTATACAAGCCATATTTTTTTATGTTTTAAGTTAAGGGAGTGCTTTTACGCACTCCCGTTTTTTTATTATTATGATACAAGTACAATATCAGATCCTACTCCTGTCTGAGTTCCTGCGCTATAACGAGCAACCATTCTCATATTGTCACTTCCGTCTAAAGTACTCATATCCAGCAAGTTAATACGCGTTTGGTCACTTAAAAGGTCAGTTCCGAAAAACATATTTGACTTTTCAGCAACTACGATTGCTGCATTTTGTAATCCATTAACAACTGCTACTTTTACTCCACTAAATAATGGTACATAATCTCCTTGCATATTATAAGCATTTAAGTAACCTAATGCTGAAATAGCTTGGATGTATAATTGGTAGTTCTTTTGATTAACATAGATATGTAAGTCCTCTTTCCCAATAACTGCTGAAGGTACTGCATCAAGTGCTACTTGCATATCAGCTATAATAGTTCCAACTACAGGAGCCACACCTGCACCACCTGTTAAGACTGCTTGAACAACTGTTGCGTCATTACCTGCTCTTAGCCATCCTGCTGCACCTGCTCCTGTGAAGCCGATAAAGTCGCCACCTGCATTTGCTACTCCTGCCCAGATAGAATTTTCAGTTGCTTGTCCGATAATATCCCCCATATAAGAAATAACGTAATCGTCAAAACTTGCAGGTGGTGGAGCGCCTGCTCCTGCTCTCATTTGTAACGCTTCCCAAGAATCTAGTAAAGTCGCTTTACATAAATCTAAGTTAATTTGTAGATTCGCAGGTTCTAAAACCTTTTCTGTGAGGGCAAGTGTTCCTGCTCCTGTAAAGTCGCACGTTGCGGCTGCGATAGGAGTAACTGTCGCATCCATTTTTTGTATGTTACTTTTAAATTTCACGTTTTCTATTGCTGTTAAATAGTCAAGTGATACTGCTTGTTTAAGTGCTGCGCTGATGTAAAAACCAGCGGCTTTTCCAGCGAAGTTTGATGTCGTAGTAAACGCCATAGTAATTTATTTTTTTTAGTTAATTATATAAGTTATGTAAAAACTTCTCGTTCTTACTCATTTTGCTATATTGTAATTTAGTTGCAGGTTTTCTATCTGAGCTAAATTTATTTGTATTTAAAGGAGCTTCAGCAGGTGCTTCTGCTAATTCCGTTTTAAGTTTTTCATTTTCTGCTTTTAATTCTTCAATAGAAAATTCTTTCACTTCTTTAGTTGTTATAGTTTTAGGATTAGTTGATGGAGTTTCTTCAGCCATTTCTTCTGACTCATCATCACCACCTACTTTAGCTTCCTTCAGTTTACTGACCGCTATTTCGAGGTTCTCAATTCTTTTTTCCATTCCCTGCCAATCAGCTACGTCTGCTTCTTCAGCAGCCTCAACTTCTTCAGAAGCTTCTTCTTTTTCCTCAGTTTCACTTTCCATTACTTCAGCGACTACCCCTTCTTCTTCAATTCTGAATGTTAAGCCATCCTCTGTCTTGTACGTTCCAATCGGTAAAGGTATCGTAGTTCCGTCCTCTGTGAGAACTGAAGCATCAACTCCTGATTCTAAAGTTTCTGCCGTAGATACAACAATAGTGCCGTCCTCTAGCTTTGACTGCCAAGCCATCATCACTTCTTCTTTATTAAGTCCAAGTGCTACTAATATTTGCTTTTTTAAATCCATAGTTTCTTTTAATAGTTGTTATATAATATAATAGAATAGTTATTTATTTATTTGATTTTTAGATTAATCTTCAATACCATAAACAATAGATGAAGCTTTTTCTAATTGACTTGCTGCATTTCTTGTGCTATTTTCATAAGCACTTGCATTTGTTACTAAAGCAGCTACTTCACTTGGTAAATCAACTCCTAATTCTTTTGCTTGTTTTTTTACCTTATCCCAATCACCTTCTAAATCTTTAAATGTTTTATTAAGTTTACTAGCTTCACTTTCTGCTTTGTCTATTATTTGTCCTGCTTTTCTCGCTGAAGCATTAATACTATTAAACGTATCTATTGCTTTCTTTGTTTTCTTTGTTAAATCATCAACTAAACCCAACTCAACCTTTTCTGCTTTTAGTTCAGTTTTGTTTCTTATTATTTCATTTAAAGCTGAAAGTATTTCGTAATCAGTTGGAGTTGTTTCTGACATCTTTTCCATCTTGTCGGTAAAGTAACCCTCAATGGAAAGTCCTTTAAGTTCTCCTGATTTTATCTTACTCCAAAGCTCGTCATTTTCAATTTTCATTTTTACCATCCAAGTTCCTTTTGGTAAACTGAAGCCGTACAAAGTAGATTTGTCAGTTTTAGTATCTTCTATAATCCAAGACTCAACTGTCAGGACTCCTGATACTCTTTCTGAATGTTCCTGAGTAGCTTTGTGATGATTGTTATTTTTTAAATAAAGTTCTGACGCTTTTCTTACGGTGTCTTTTGAAAAGTAAACATAGTATTCAGAATCGGTATTCGGGTCATACCTAAAGATTTGCTTGTCAGGAATTAAAGCAGGACTAACCAACATTCTCTTTTCTTCATCTACTTTAGCTAAAGTCAAGTTATTTTTCTCTTTCCCAAAGAACACCCAATTTTCTTCTATCGCAGGTGCTGATACAAGACTAATAGCGTCAATCGCCAACTCTTGTGAGTCTTCATCTATTACTAATTCTACTATTTTAGTTGTATTCATATTATAATAATGAAATTAATTTAGCTAATACTTTAGATGCTTCACCTGTTGGTATTTTAACTCCTAAATCTTTTGCAGCTTTTTCTAAAGCATCTAATTTCTTTTGTAAATTAGTTCTTACTTTAGTTGCCTGTCCTTTATTTTTGTCTAATCTTTTTTCTAGGTCATCTATACTTTTTCTATATCCTTCTAATGACTTTATCGCTTCATTAGCTTCCCTTTCGGTTGTATCTTTTTTATCTTCTGCACTTTCCATTTTATTTCTAAGGTCGTAATATTTTTCCTCAGCTTTTACATAGGCAACATTTCTCTTTTCTACTAATCTCATATCTTTTAGCTCACTCTTTTCATAATCTTTAATACCTTCAATATCTCTATTTAAGTCAGGGATTAAATCTTTGGCTTGTTGAGTAAGTTTCTCAACATCATCAGCTAAACCTAATTCTACTCTATGTACTGAACTTAAATTAAATTCTTTTAATTCTTTTTCGTATTCGTCATACGTCTTTTTCCCTAGTGGTGTTGGTTGCATTTTATTATATTTATGGTTAGCTGATTCGCAGGCATCAAGAGTGTCGTATTCACATTCTCCTGTTTCACCCCATTTATAGTTTCCTTCTTCACATTTAGTACACGGCATAATTTAGTCTTTGGTATATAATAGAAATTAAATTAGTTTATTTGATTTTAGATTGTAGCTCTTCTTCTAATAATAGCTAGTTTGTTTTGATTATTTGTTATGTCATCCGAAACTACATAAGCCTGCATAGGCTCTGGGGCTTGCCCGCCTTCTAATTGAAATGCTCCTGACATCATCTGTGGAGCAGGAATGCTTGTATCTGTATCAGGAACAGTAGTCCCAACAGGCGAGCCTGAAGCAATTTTAGCGACATTTGCAGCAGCGAATACTCCTGCTATTGCTGCCATTGTTACAGGATATGCACCAAAAGTACCTGCCGTTGCTCCTATATTTGCGTTGGCTGAAGTAAAGGCATTTTGAACACCTTGAATACCTGACATTGTAGCTTGTGCGATTGCTGCCGCCTTTGCTATTGCTGTGCCTTCTCCTGCTGCGTCTTTTATTATTTCAAGTCCTTGATTAGCCATACCAATCTCCATAGCTAATTTAGCATCTGCTAATGTTTTTTCATCTGCAATTTCTTTATCAATTATTGTTGTTTTAGCTTTAGCAGCGTCTTTTATTATTTTCTGTCTTTCTATTTCGTATTGCTTAGTTATTTCAACACTTTTTACTCCTGCTTTACGTGCCATATCTAACTTTAACAGATAAGCTGCGTCTAGTTCTGCTAATTCTCTTTCAGTACCTCTAATTCCTTCTAAAAAAGATTGACTCTTAGCTTCCCTTAATTCATTTTCTAGCCCTATCTGATTTGTTTTTTGCTCAGATAGTTGTCCGTTAATAGCTTCTTGTAAAGAGAGCATTTCTACTTCTGCATTTCCTAGTGCTATAAAATTTTCCTCACTAGCGTTAATATTATACTGTGCTTGTAAATAATCAATTTGAGTTTGTACTGAAGCCTTTTGGAGTTTCTGTTGCTTTTCTAATACCTTACTTAATTCTTCATTGGCAGCGATTCTTTCTTCAAAAGTTAGATTAACATTATCCCTTATTTGTCTTTGATCTTCTGCTTCTTTTAAATACTGAGCATTTAATTTAGCAAATTGAACGGCTGCTCTACCTGCGGCTTTCTCTGCGTCTTTAAGTGCTGTTGCTTGTTCAACTGTTGCTTTAGCATACTTCTTGATTGCGTCTACTCCTTCAGTAAAAGTTTCTTTTAGTTTATCAACACTATCATCAACTCCTGTATAAACATCCACCATCTCTTTCCCTGCTTCTTTAACTGCATCCCAAGCATTACCAAATTCTCCATCCATTAATTCCTTTAGTGCTTTCCCTAAGAACCCAAATACGTCTAACAAACTCATAAATCGTTCTATAAGGTTTTCTTTAATAGCAGTTCCAAAATCTATTAGACTTTGTTTTGGATCTTCAAAAATCTCTTTGAACCAATCTATTACACTTCCGACATTATTTTCTAAGAATTTAAACAGGTCATTGAACGCTATGCTTAAAGTATTCATAGCAATACTGAAGAAGTCTACTACCTTCTGATTTTTACCTAGCACTTCTTTAAAGACTTCAAACGCTTTATTTAAAAGCCATATAATACCTGCTGCTTTCATTAATCCTTTAAAGCCACCCTCTATTTTTTGTAGCCCTTTCTTTCCTTTTTTCCCCGCATCATCTAGTCCATCCCCTAAGTCTTTTGTTTCTTTTACAGCACTTTCTATACTTTTCCCAAGTTTATCTGTGTCGGTAGTTGCCGCCTTTATATTTGATTTTACTTCTAAGTTTAATATTTCTGTTGCCATTGTTTTGTTTTTATGTAAGAACTACCCCTGTTTTAATTTGAGTCATTCTAATTGTAGTAGTCCACATTAAATCTCTGTTATTTGCTCCTTTTACTTGTTGAATAAGATTAGTCCCCGAAACGCCTATGTCTGATATCCAACCTGTTGTAGTCCCTACATTTGCTATCACATTTCTTGTCTTGTCTATGCTTAGAGTTCCGTTTTTATTAATAGCAGCACCAATTTCTACAATAGCCTTAAAGTCGCCTAGATTTCCCCCACCTGAGCCACCTACTCTGACGGCTACAGTTTCAGTATGAAAAGCAATAATGGTATTATCTGGAATTTCAAAATAACTATCTACTGTATTATTTAAGTAACTATTTACTGTGCTGTTGTCATCAGTTGTTGTTCCGTACATTACAGTAATTGTCTGTCTTTCACCTAAAGCATCTGCTGCTGCGTTACCCCCTAAGACAATAGAGTTAGTTGCCGTAGCTTCTCCAAAAGTGCCTGTAAGACTAACGTTATCCACTCCATTTGCTATTTCATTATTTATCCCATTAATAAAACAGTTATTATTAAACCCCTTAGTTGTGTTTTGTGTTCCGTTTATTTGAATAGTATTAGACCCGAATTGGTTTGTATTTCCTGAACCGTTATTCTTATTATTAATATTAGCTAGGTTTCTGTCTAAGTTTGTGTTCAATCTAAAAGCCATACAAGTTCCTGACGCTTGGTCATAAGTATGCCCATAGGCTTCACAAGTTACTTGATTAACACTTAAATTTGTTTCTCTACCATCCGTAAAAACTACCTGCCCTAATGCTGAAATTTGATAGGGTTTTACTGTATATCCTGTTAAATATTCCATTATGTTATTAGTATAAATTCAACTGTTGCTAAGTCATTAGGCTTGTAGTCTATTTTGTTCACTCTAAAACTTCTGTTTTTAATAAAAACTACATCATAGAACTTGAAATTCGCTACATCTGTAGGGCTTAAATTTACTTTCAAAGTCATAGTCCTAGTATTAGCGTTGTAAAGCTCACAAAAGTAAGGCTGCCAATAAAGACTAAACAAATTGTCTGTGGGAGAGGTAGTCGGCAAAGGAAATAATAACTGTTGCGCTCCGAACACAAAGTCACTAGACGTTGTTGTTGTAGGTATATCTGACAAATGGCTAAACTGTAAAAATTCATCTTCAAAAGGTACATTACAAGATGCAGGACAATTCTGAGATGGTACGCTATATGTACAACTTGCCAAAGTTTTAACACCATTGTCATAGAATATTCTAGGTGAATTATCAAACCCATCACAAGAACCATCCTCTGACTTAGCATATATAGCAGGCACGATAAAGTCAGTATACTGTGTCATTAAAGGTTTTGAAACAGTAGCAGCAAATGGTTCTGCTATTATCTCTTCAACTCCGTCTAAGATTGTAAAGCCGTCAGCATTCCATATTAAACTTCCGTATAAATGCCCGCTTGTACTGTTTTTATAGTTACTAAATACATAATCATCATCATCTTCTACAAACTTAAAGACTGTTGATTTGTTTAAGTCTGTCAAGGGTTTTAATTCCATTTCTGAAACATCTACCTTTTCCGTCCAATCGTGCTGAATGCTTCTAGCGGCTAGAGTTAAATTTCCTGTATTACCGCTATTTGTGTTATTTATAAATATATCTGAATAAGGCTCTATTAAGATATTGTTAGGGTCTGTTTCATCTACTAAAGAAACTAAATTAAACATAGTCATAATGCCTTTTAAAAAGTCCCATTGTCCTAGCTCACCTCTAAGAGTTTGCAAAAGCGTTCCTGTTGTAAATACAGAAGAACTTACATTAGCACTTAGTAGGCCAGTTTCTTGCTGATTCTGTTTTACGATTTGAAACCCGTTAGCCTTAAATCTTGGGTACAGAATATCGCCTGTATTTAATGGAGGTGGCCACGCATTTATCCCAAAGTGATGATATAGAGAATCGCTTGCAGTTCTAGTCCAATCGTCAGAAGCGTGTACAGTTTCTATCCCTGTCGCTACATCAACTGAAACCCATTCTACCCAGACAGTCCCGACAGTCCCTATAGTAAAGTTTATCTCTATGCTTGTTGCTATAGCGTGAGTTGTATTATCTTGAACTACTGTAAACACCCCTGTACTCTCGTCATAGCCTGATTCGGTACTCCAATCCCAAGCAGGGCTGAAGTCGTGAGGAAACAATAAAGTAGTCCAAGTTCCATTTCCCGCCCAATTATTAGCATCTCCTTCCGCTGTCGTACTGTAGCCTGCTGTCTCAAAGCTAACAGGAGAATTTCCCGCACCCCAATTAAAGTCCATATACAGTTTCCCAAAGTCTACACTATCAAAAAAAGTAGAAGTCCAATTAAAACCAGAAGCTGCAAATATTTTATTAATTAAATACTTTAATTTAATGCAAGGTCTAAAGGCACTTTCTAAAGTAGTCATAACAGGGTTGCCACTTGCGTCAGGGTAGAACTGATGATTCCAGTCTATAAAGGGGTATTTGAGAACACCTGTAACTGAAGCACCCCCTGTTCCTGCAAAACTTCCGACAGGTAAAGGGTTAATCAATCCTAAAATTCCCTGCCAACTTTCCCTAATATTTGAAAAGGTGTAGTTATGTTCTAATTCTGCAAAGTCTAATTCTGCAAAGGTCTTATCTTTTAAGATGTCAGCTAAAGCTAAAACATCTGAGTATAAATTTACATTGTAGCTAATTTCGCCATCTTGATCTTTAACGTCTATCAGTCTTAAATAGCCTTCAAATAAAATAAAGCCGTCTTCCTTTAATACGCATTGAGTTTTTCGGTAGGGGTTGAATATAATACCTCTATCGCTATCTACCCTTGTGACCTCGAACATATTATTAAATATCTGATTGTTCCTTTTTGTTGCAGGTAGATTAAAGTCTTTAGAGTACGACTTGACTTGTTCCGCTACATTTTTAAAGTCGTCTATACTTAGACTTAATGGTATATCTTCCTCTTGGTATAAATCGCAAATAACTTGTCCGTCATTTAAGTCTGTGTAAATTAAGTTAGGGGTGTCGGCAGGAGAACCTTTGATTGATATATCTACAACTTCAACTGCTGCTGTTGTGCTTGAATAATCTAGCAAGAAAGTTAAGTTTGTAGATTGAGCCGTAAAGGTTGCGCCTATTTGTGATACATTAGAACTGAATTGCTGAGTATATTGAATAACAGTACCAGAATAAAACTCAATCGTTAAAAGCCCAACAACAGGAGTGCTAATGTTAATTATGACATCATACATAGCTCCTACTGTCAATCCTGATAGCTGCTGATATATCCCCGTATGACCTTCTGTAGCATTATACAAGAAAATTACATTGCCCCCTGCAACTGTTGGTAGAGGTACAATTCCCCAAGGTGCGCCTGTTGTTGTATATCTATACCAATTCCCTAAAGCAGCAGCAGGACTGTTAAGGATAGCACTTTCAGAAGGATAATTGTCTGTTGTGTCATAGCTAGTAGTACTATTAAGTCCTGTAAAATTAATGCCATTAACTATAAATTCATCAGGAGATGGAGTGCTAGTAAAATTGTATTGCCCTTTATAGTTCTGCGGATATAATATTAATTGAGTACTCATTATACAGACTGTGTTCTTTTCATTTTACTTTTCTCAATCTCAAAAGTATATTGCATTAATCTATCATTTGCTATTGTCTTTCTTATATAGCTTGAAGTTGTAACAGTTGCAGGCTCTACGTAATTGTTTAAAGACGAGAAATTGCCATCAGTTTGGAAACCCTCTAATACGTAGACCTCTGGACTGTTTATTAATTGCTCAAACCACACCCCATCAGCTTCAGTAACAAAGTCTGTATTTAGCTTAATCTTTTCAGTTGAATTTACCCTAAAGTTTTTCTTACCCCCCTTATAGCCTGCTATTTTAAAGGCTCTCTCATTCCAAGTTCCGCCTAGCTGAGTGTAAGAAGTTCTGTTAGTTGTTACCGACCTAGTGGACTTCATATTAAAAGTATAGTAATCCCAAGTTCCCCACTTGTTAAGCCAAGTAAGTCTTACTCCTTCATATCCTTTTAAATTAGGGCATTGAATATTGATTGTATAAGGCTTGCTCCAAATTTCTCCCACTCCTGAGCCTACAGCTTGTACTGTGTAATACGATAATCCATTAGTTACAGCAGTAGCGAAAGTGCTTGACCAATTTTTTAAGTTAGCAGGAAATGCTCCGAAATAATTTAATCTCGTATTTGAAAGCGGACCTTGCGAAGTAGCTCCCCCATTAGCTGTAACCCATTGTACTACTTCCCCCCCTAAACTTCCGCCTGCACTATCTCTATAGTTAATGTTAAAGCCATAAAAAGGAAAGTCTGGTTGATAAGCTATATGTAAAAATGATAAAGTGCCATAATCTTCAAGTCTAGCGTATTGAGTGTCAGGTGCTGTAGTAAGAAGATGTCTACTCGGCCCATCTAAATAATACTTGTTAATATTAAACCCGTAGTCATTCTGGTACACATCTAGCACCTCGTCATATTGTATAACTCCATTGAACATTTTATAGCTATCAGAAGAAGTAGGGTCTAGGGTTGTAAAGTCTATGACCGCTCCTGTTGCTGTTTCTGAATATTCTATAAAGAAATTAATAGCAAACCGCTGCATACTATTTTTGCTTATTGCAAACTTATCCACTAAATGAATGGGAAACATCGTGTCCTGCGCTTTTACTCCCTTATACTCCGAATCTGAACTTGTAACAATATTCGTTTGAGGTTCGTGGTCGGGTTTTACAAATGTTTCTAAAATAGGTCTTAAATCAAATATCCCTACCCCTGCATTATTAGGTGTTGTCTTGAATGTTCCTATTAAAGCGTTATTATTGCTCGGATTGATAGGGAAGTTGCTGACGTGAACCTGAGCTACATATTTTACCTTATATTTAAGTGCTACTATAGTAGGGTCTGAAACTGCAAAAATTATCTGTTGCCCTATTGGTAGTGTATCGTAGAACGGCTGTTGTGTTATTAATAATGCCATAATTTTATTTTACTTGTATTTGCGATATGCTATCTGTAATATCTGTTGTAATTGCTCCTAATAATTCTTTGCCAAACTCTTTCATTCCAAGCCTTAAAGGTTTCTGAAAAAAACTAAGACTTTTTATTCCATCTCTTTTTATTTTTCTGCTTATTAAGTAAGCAAACCCTGAAACAAATTGTCCTGTCTTTTTTGATCTTCCCGTTCCTAGACCTTTTGGCTTAATACCTTTTCTTTTTATCCATTTAGATAAAATGTCAATAGGCGGTCCTTTTGTAGTGTAACTGTAAGGGCTTGTTTCCAGTTGGTTCTTTTGATTTTTAAAGGATTGTTTCTTTTTATTTCCTGACACCCCTTTGTCTAAATACTCTCCATATTCATCCATATAGAATTTAACAACAAACCCTTTGCCATCACGCTTTACTTCAAACCTAATAGACTTTGCTAATGCTGTTCCACCGCCTTTAGCTTTGTTTAAACTCCCTTTAGCTCTATTAACTACTTGCTTTCCAAAAGAGTTAAGATACGCTTCTATATTCTCTGTATTCATTATATCGCTCCAACAAATACTGATACCTGAGGGCTATAAGTTGTGCCTTCAGGTCTTACTTGTAAAGAAGTTATATTCTCTAAAGTTGAAAATGCAGGAGTTGTATCTTCTTCTCCTATTATTTCAGCTTCTCCTCTTGGAACAATATGAGATGTGCCTGGCGTTAGTCTTACTTGATAATTAGTATTAGTAGTTACTACTGCTAAAACCACAGCACTATCTGCCCCTAAGTTAGTTACCCTAATATAGCGTACATTCTCTACATCTATTGCTCCTGCTGAAGTGTAAGGAGCTGTATCAAATACCGCTACTGTTGTTGTCTGAGAATGAATGCAAGTTACAATTCTTTCAAATACATTATTAATTCCTGTTGTTGTTACTGAGTTTGTATTGCCTCTTAATGCTCCGTTTAAGACGACCGATTCGGTAACGGTTGTGGTTAGATCTGCCATAATTTTATTTTATAATTTTATTGTTATTTTAAAAAACCCTATTTCTATTTTATATTTTCCTATTCTAAATTTCATTATTTCCCTATTGGATTATTATCCATAGGAATAAAGCAAGTCTGAAAGTCATTCTGTACTACTATCCCTATTGAGAAAACCCAACCAGTCAAAAGGTTGTCAAATCTTTCTGTGAACGGCTCTAAAGAAAACTCCCCTTCTGTAAAGTAAACGGGGTCGTCAATATCTAAAGGGTTACTAGCGTCTGCTGACTGCCATTTACTATGCCTCATAATTCCTATAATATCAACACAAACCTGTAAGCATTGACTAAGGACTTCTTGCTCATTACTTAGGTTGTCTGCTGATTGTAAATTTGCTTCAGTCCAATCGTCCTTTTGACTTACAGCATCCATAACGAATAGCTGAAAGTTATATGTCAGCTCGGATGGGCTTGTTGCTACGCTTACGGGGTTTATGTGAAACAAAGGGAACAGCGTATTTTTAGACAAATCAATATCGTAAATATCCCCCGTTGTTGTAGTCGTAATCTGTTTATGCTCAATCCCTAATTGTTTCAGCGTGTCTATTACGTTATTGTATGTCTTGTTAGCTATCATTTCTTTTTACTGTATTTTGTAAATTTAAATCTGTTTCATAACACAACCAAGTTAAGCACTCCAAGAGATTGAGTTTTGTTATTGCTTCTAGTTTACTTATGTCTTGGTTGCAGAGCCTATGAAGGACGCCAAACCACCCCCACTTTTCGGCAAAACTTCCGTCTTTAGCTGCTCCACTATCTCCTTCACTCGATCCATCAAAAACGATGGCAAAGTCCTGAATAATTCCTTCCCTAAATTTGAGAAAAAAAAAAGACTTGCTTGTACTTGTTCTGCTGACATCTTCTGCATTTCTTCTGCTCTTTTATTTATATTCCCGTCATACGCTTGTATAGTATAGTCATCTCCACTTCTTGTAATAGGTCTAAATAGTACAGCCATTATTTCAGGCATATTTTTTTCAAGCCCTGTTTTTATAAAACTCTCAATATCAGCATACTCTCCAAGCGTCAGCTCTGAAAGGTCGGGGTGCATTCCGTACTCAACTCCATCTATTTCAAAAACCTTTTTTAATACTGTATTCTGCTCACCTTGTAATTCTGCTATCTTACTCATAATAATAGCTACATCTCTAATTGATAGTTCCTTAATTAACTCTCTAGGAATGTCTGATAGTGCCGCTATTGTTTCTTCTGCTTCTTTTGTTTTACTTCCTGTTTCTAAGTCAATAACTTTTACCCAAGATTCAAGACTAACATCAGACCAAGAATTGATTAGATTGTAAGTTTCTTTGTTTCCTTCTTTTTTAATTTTTACTTTCATAGTGTATAATATATAATAGAAATACTTGTTATTTAGTTTATTCGTGTATATTTGCCAAGTTCTTCATATTCTTTCTTGTTCTGAAATAGGGTTGCTTATAATTAGGCAGCCCTTTTTCTTTACTTGTCCCCTTATGTTAGCAGAAATAAGATTCACTAGGTTACTGAACAAAATACTTCCCAAAGTTTGCATCTATCTCATAATAGCATCTCATAGCCATAGCATCTGAATAGTCAGGGCTTCTTCCTATGATAGCCTTAATAGTATCTTTAGTAAGTATTTGTAGCTTATTATCTTTGTCTGCGTCTTTCATTCTTACTTGTTCGCATTCTTCAATGATTTGATTTTTAATACTAACATCAGGACAAGTAATTCCTAGCTGACCTTTATTTATTAAGTCTGCTAATTTGTAATAGCATTGCGTCTTTAGGTTCTGATAGTTCTCGTTCTTTAAAGCTCTTGCATTATTTGTGAAGCCAATACATCTTAAGTAATCTTTAACACCACCACCCACTCCATCCTCATCTACAATAATATTCCTTAATGGTACAGCGTGTTCCTGCTGTAAAGCCCTCACTTCATCCACAACCTCATTTACAGCCGTTTTAAGAATACTTCTAATCTTTTTAAGGTATAGCCCTTCCCAATACATTATGACTGTCTTATCGCTTCCAAATCGCGCTACATCACAACTTATGTATTTATCACCATTAACTCCTTTTTGAGTAAACATATTTAGAATAGCGTCATAATCTATTAGACTATCATTACTTGCATCATATTCCCAATTTCCATATAGAAGTCTTTGCCTACTTAACTCATCAAGCTCAGATAATTGTTTTTCATAATGTTTACTTATGTATTCATTATCACCTACCAGACTTTGTATAAACTTTCTGTAAGGTCTTATAGTTCCTTCTTTTGCAGGTTTGTAGTATTGAGTGTAAGTCCAATTCTTAGCAGGGTTACAAGTCATTAACATTTTAGGTATCAATCCGTTCTCATCTAACTTGTATCTCAGTCTTGATCCTACTACATTCTTAGCCTTTTCAGTTACTTGGTTTGCCTCATCTATGAAAGCTCCTGTAATTTCTAAAGAGCCTAAGCTATCAAAGTTCCTGTCTGAAGGATATAAGAATAAGTCTTTAAGTATTATCTCTGAGCCATTGTAAAAGGTTATTACATTGCTTGAGCCATTGAATGTGTAGTCTTTACCACTCTTTAAATTCCAAGCCTGACATACTTCGAAGAAAGTGTTTAGTGTAGTCTTTTTTAGTGCATCTAATTTAGAACGCCCCATTAAGTATCTAGTCTTTGGATATTGAAGGCACATAGTTATTAAGTAGCTTACTCCAACCCAAGACTTGCCACCTCCTGCTGCACCCCCGAATAAAACCTCTTTAGTTGTATTGTCAAATAGATACTTTAAACACTCTTTTTGTGTTCTTGTAAATTCAGCATTAATCTCCAAGATTGATATTGATTTTTATTTTCTCATCTCCTGAAGTCAAGTCTATCTTATTAGTTTCATTCATACCGCAAATATTCTTTGCTGCGTGTATTACAACTGAAGGCACTTTGTCTTTTATACATTCATAGAATTTAGACATTACAAAGTCTTTAGCTATTAACTCTACATCATTTACTGCTTGAGCAAAGACCTCATCCTCTTTTAGCCACTTATAGTAGTTAGTTCTTGAAAGGTCGCAAGACTTTAAAGCTGTTGTAACTATCCCTAGACTTCCCTCTAGTGCTTTTAACATTTGTTCCTTTGCTATTTTTGTTCTATTCTGTTCCATTTTTAATTGCTTTTTTACCTGTAAATTGTTCCCATCTTTCTATTATTACATCACAATACTTTTCATCTAACTCCATTCCGTAACATTTTCTATTAAGTTTCTCTGCTGCTATTAGTGTTGAGCCACTACCTAAAAATATATCTAAAATTAAGTTTCCTGCTTCATAATTATCAAAACACCATTCAGCTAAAGCAATAGGTTTTTGGGTTGGGTGTACTCTTTTTTCCCCCATCTCACTTGCTTTAATCATTCCGTGCCACCTATGTTTAAATACATCTACTTTGACTCCTTTATTTACAAAAGCTAGTTCAGCACCACTAAAAGTATTTCCTTCTCTTTCTTTATCCCATACCAACCAACCAAAGCCATTAGGTATTGATTGACAATAATAATTAGCACCCCACCAAACTTGTAAGCAATCTGAGTAAAGATTACTTATTAAATTAAAACAATCTTTTGCCACACTTATATTACTATCGCCTAATATCTCTCCAAAATCATTTTCTTTAGTTGCTCCTTTAATCCCTTTACCACTATGTGCAATTCCATAAGGAGGGTCTGTAAATACCATATCAGCTTTTTCTCCATTCATTAGTTTCTCTACATCATCTGAGCTTGTACTATCACCACACATAACACGGTGTTCTCCTAGCTGCCAAATATCCCCTCGCTTTACTATGCTTTCTTTTACTTCAGGTATTTCGTCATCATCAATTAATCCTTCCGTTACTTTGTCATCTTCATTTTCCCATACATCTAAACCCCACTCAGCAAGTTGTACACTATCCCATTCGTTTGCTAAAATATCCCATTCCCATTCTCCAAAGCCTACATTGTCTTTAACGATAAACTCTTTCTTTTGTTCTTCCGTAAGTCCTTCAGCTATTTCTATCCATACTTCTTTTAGTCCTGCATCTTTACTAGCCTTTAATCGCATATTGCCACCTAATACCATCATATCTTCATCAACTACAATAGGTCTTAGCTTTAACATTTCAGGAAACTCTTTGATACTTGTAACTAACTTCTTGAACTTATCGTTCTTAATAATTCTAGGATTGCTTGGGTTTCCTTTGACTTTACTGATCTTAACTTGTTGCTTCATAGTATATAATAGAATTTCTTAGTATTTATTTAAAAGTCTTCATTTATTCCCCTATCGCCTATTAATTTTTCTTTAGCTCCATCCCAGAGTTTATTGCCCTTCTTGCTGAGTGATTCCTCAGTTCTTATTTGACTTGGCATTCCTTCTAAGGGTTCTGAGTCCATATACTTGCCACAGGAGCAGAGGGCTTCTTTGGTTTCCCATTCTCCGTCTACGTGAACTATTGTAGCTACTGAAAGTTCTTTAGTGTTTCCACACTTGCATTTATATAAAGTCATTTCTCTTAGCCCTTATTAGTGAGTGGGTCTTTACTCTGTTTATTTTAATATTAATTTAATCTTTTGCCAAAATGTCATTTGTCTATAATCCCAATAGAAATTAATCGCTTGTGGTACTCCACTTTGGAAACAA
>Ga0308011_10000278_pt1 | contig 28132 bp, 35 predicted proteins | sample Neamet177_FD_203144 | JGI IMG/M metagenome (GOLD analysis project Ga0308011, IMG submission 203144) | Marine microbial communities from water near the shore, Antarctic Ocean - #177 | ecosystem: Environmental > Aquatic > Marine > Unclassified | place: Southern Ocean | collected 2014-07-25 | reverse complement strand
TGAGGGCGAAAGGTATCCGTAGTTATTCTTGTTAAGTATAGCAAGGACTGTGTTTCTTATTGAATCAATCATCTTAAAATCTTTTTACAAATATAATCAAAAAAAAAGAGCCCTATAAAAAGGCTCTAATTTAATTTAACATTATGTAAGTCAACCTTATACCGTAGTAACGTGACCGAACATGTATTCATTACTAAGAGGTAGTGAAGACACAACTCTCGCACTTGGGTTGTAACTTGATATTAAAGTCTCGTTTATATCAGCCATAAATTGGTCAATAATTGCATTTCTTTCCGAAACAGTAGCTAATGAATTCTTTAGTACAATTAAAGCTCTTGCATTAACTGCAGTATCAATCCTTAAGGTTAAGGATACCATAGTCTCACCTTGAATATTACTAACCTGCACTCTAGTTATAGAGTCTATTTGGACAGGAAAAGATTCAGTCTCAGAAAGTTTAAGGATAGAGAAGGCGTTAGAGCTAGTAAAGCTACTACCGTCTACATCTAGAACTGTTTCGCTAACAACGTTAGTTATTGGAAAAAACTCAGGGCTTGAAATGTTAAACACAACGTCACCAACCTCGACTCCTTGAGATATAAACGCCGAACCTGCAGCTATTAGTTGAGAAGAAGATGTTGAGGTAACTGTACCTGTAGCAATTTGCTTCTTTGGTTTAAAATCTATATATCCTGCCATAATTATACGATATTATCTATTCGTGGTTGACTCCCTTGTTTTAATTCAGGGATGTATACGTTGCTAGTATGCGATGTGGAGTTAGATGCCATTATAGCTTCTACTATATAGTCAGGAGATTTACCTGAAGTACCGAATTCTTGAAGTTTAAAGCCCGGATTCTTAATTGAGCTATACATAATCTCAACTTGAGTAACCCCGTTTATGTAAGCCTTTTCGGTTGCTAGTATATTGCTTGTGTTGAAGTATTCGTAAGAACCGTTAACTTCAATCTTCATGAATTTAGTCATTGTCTTCTAATTATCTAAGTGATTAGTAATTATTCAAAGGTAACAAAAAAAAAGGAAGCATTTCTGCCTCCTCTTTAACTATTTAGTCTCTGCGACTTTCTCTAAGAACTCTAGAACCTCAATTCCTTCATCTGTTTGAAGGTAGGATGATACCACAAACAACGGGTCTTCTCCGAATGGGATGGTAATCATTCTCTTCTTATTTGTCGGTGTATTGAAAAACACATCCTTCTTATTGTTTCTATAAGATAACACTCCTTTATCGAATAACGACTGAACAACTGAATCAATCATTAATGTAGCGTCTCCTAATATATTTAAGAATGCCTTAGGCTCTCTCTTAGCGAATAAGAGAATATCTCTCCTTAGCTCTGCTGAAGTAACATTACTTGGGTTAGTTCCAAATGCTACTCTTGTAATCGCTTCAACTTGGTCTATTGAAAGCTCACGTGCTGCAATTAAAGCATCAACCTCAACGTTAAGGTCTTCCACTACTTCAGCGGCATCTCTTGCTTTATCAATCTCAGCATACTTAAGTCCGTTAGCAGGGTGAACAGCTAGAAACTTCTGTAAAGATTGATTGTTTTTGTGAACTGTTAAGAAACCATCCTCGAATACGATTGGTTCTAATATTGCGTTTCCGTCCTGCTCGTCCTCAAATGGACTCTTTTGGTTTCTTGCGTATCGAAGGGCTCTATTCTCACCTTTCTCTTCGTCAAACCATAGCAATGGGAATCTTCCTGTGTGTCTTGATGATAGCATAAAAGATAAAGGAGTCTCTGCTCCTAATAATTTATACTGTTTGTCTACGTACTCTACTACTTTTTTCATTTGATTTTGATTTGAATTTGATTTTAAAAAAAAAATAAAAGGAGTCCGCTTACACGGACTCCTTTTAATAATGTACTACTCTTGGAATAAGAAGAAGTTATTTGCACCTAATGTACATACAGCTCTCTCAGACAAGAAGTTTACTTCCATTGCATCTAAGTCAGAGTTGTTAGCACCACCGGCAGAACCTGTAATCCAAGTCTTGTAACGTCTGTCTTCTGTTTCAGAAGCTCTATAACGAACGTGTAAGAAAGGACGCTTAGCGTTCTTACCTAACACTTGGTCATATACAGAAGTTGAACCTGCAGGAACTAAAAGTCCATTGATTCTACCTGAACCTGCACCTGTAGATAAACCACCACGCATTGTTGGGTCGTTTAAGTACTTCCAATCAGATTTGTAGAAATCGTAACCTCTACGGAATCCTGTGAATCCTAGGTTTAAAGCCATATCCTTATCGTTATCGAATAAACCATAAGAAGTACCACCTCCTCCGTAAGAGTTTTGTGACGCTAACATATCGTCGATATCGAAACCAAACTGACGGTCTACGAAAAGAACGTTTTCCTCGATAGCTCCTTGCTTATCAAGACGTTGAATCATTGAATCAAAGTCAATCAAAGTACTTGGGTTACCACCTGACCATACGTTTCCTCTGTTTCCTACTGTGTAGAATACACCGTCAGAACCTGCTGCTGAATTACCTGTAGCATTTCCTAACTCTACTGCTGCACCTGAAGTAGCTGCTGCAGGAACTGCTTCCAACATTGCTGTCTCTAAGTAGTCATCAAAACGTAAACGAGTCTCATGCTCAGACTTTAAATACCAAAGGTATCCATTCGCTCCGTTCTCAGTAGTTACTTCTACCCATCCGATTTGAGCCATATCAGAACCTGATACTGCGTACTTATCTTTAAGGATGATTGGTTTGTTCTCAAAGTAAACGTCTTGAGCTTCAACTGAACCTACCATACCGTTACTTCCTTTCTTGAACTCAGAACCGTAGATAAACATTGTGTATACAAGGTTTGCACCTGAAGTAACAGTTGCTGCATAGAATGCTACGTCAAAACTACCTGCAGATAAATCAACAGCAGTAATTAAGGCTTTATGACTAGCAGAACCCGCGTTGTCAGTAAGCATAACTGTTTGACCAACACGTACCGCGATATTACCCGTTAAGGTATCACCAACAGTTACTGTTGCTGTTGTAACGTCACTCAAAGTACCGATGTCACAGTTGACATATTTAGTATGTAAACGTCCTTGTTCTGCCCATTTGATAAGGTCAGAGTTTGAAGGCATCTCTGCTCCAACTAGACGTAAAAATGATGCTACGGTACGGTTACCGTAACGCTCGAATTCCTTCTCGTAAGTATCAGGAAGATACTGATTTAAGAAATTAAAGTCTGTAATGTAATTGGTTGATAATGCAACCTGCTCTGCGCTTGGTTGTAAATCAAATCCCGGAGTTGCTCCTACTGAACCTGCCATTGTTTCTAATTTTAAAGTTTATGTTCTTTTAATACTTCTAACCTTCAATCCACGACCTGAGTCTGTGTTTAGGGCTTTAACTTGTGTTCCTGACTTAATGCTTGAAGCGGGAGCGTTACGAGTAGACATGTTGATATTCTTAGTCTTTCTCATTACTTCCTCTGTAGCACTTGCTTTACCTTGTTCGTAAAAGAACTGAGCTAGCTTATCAGGATTCATTGCAGCGGCTAATGCTTTGTGGTAACCTTTAGCGTCCTTCATTAATCCGTTCTCATCTAAGTGCTTGTTAACAAAGTTCATAGCTGAGAGTTGTGAATTCTTGATTTCTTCTGCGTTACCCGGACTAAATGTGAGTTGGTTATCTCCAATATTGAAATCAAAACCTTTGAAATCATTGTCAAACACCTCGTCGGTCTTCTTGGTAAACCAATCGGACTTTCTTTTAGACTCTTCTTGTTGCGTTGCCGCCTTACTTAAGTACTGCTTATATACTTCGTACTCTTCTTTTTCACCATCAGAGATAGCACCCGTACTTGACTCAAGTGGTTGCTTGTATTTCTCTTGCTGCTCTAAAAAATAATTCTTAGCCTTAGCAATAGCTTTTTTCTTTGCTACTTTAATCTTCTTAATGTCTGACTCTTCGTCTAAGTCATCATCGTAGGAGTACTCATCCATTAATGACTCAATGTCATCGCTGTCTAAAGCTGTCTCCGTAGCCTTAAGGTAATCTCGTAGCAAAGAATCAGGATTATCTTCATCAAAGTCACGTTGTAATTTAACGTAGTCATTAATGCCTCTACCTGTCTCTTTTTTATATTTAAAATAAGCAGCAACATCTTCAGGTAATTCTTCCTGAACTTCACGCTCAGTAAAAATATCATCCATAGAGTTAAACTCCTTATTATATCTATCTTTAATATGTGAAAGAACTTGGTCTTCGGTTATCCCTTGAACCTCTGTTTCTACTACTGTTTCTTCCTGCGCAGTGTCTTCGAACTTATCCTCATGATTCTGAAGTAATTCTTCCTCTACCTGTGCTGCGGATTTTTGCTCCACATCGTCTAATGCTCTTACTTTAATTTCCATTTGATTTGATTTTACGCAAAGTTACACAATTTTTTAACATACTATCTAGGAGAGAACGAAGACAGGTCAAACCCGTCTAGACTATCCTCGTTAGACTCAAATGTCTGTGGAGGAGTGTTGTTCTTTCTTTGAGATATTAACTTACTCTGTTCTGTGTTTTGCTGACTGATACGGGAACTCTTAGCGCCTTCCCTTGTATCTTCCCTCTTCTGTAGAGAACTCTCCGTCATACCATGAAGTTGCATGTTGAAGTTGAATTCTTTATCCATAAGAGCCATTTTAAGCTGAGCCTCGTTGTTCATCTTCTCGATGTCAAACGCCACTTCTGCTTGCTTTATCTGCATCTTAGCTTGAGTCTCGGCTTGAATCTTCTGCATAGCTGTTTGGGCAGCCATTTCTTGAGACTTGAGTTGTTGCTGAGATTGAATAGCTTGCTGTTGCATAGCCATCTTCTCCTCGCGGTCCTGCTTCTTAACTCTCTTAACCTTAAGTAGTTGATTAGCAAGTTTAAGATTTCTAAGTTCTCTAATATCAATTGCATCCTCTAGATTTATATCGCCCTTAGATAGAGCCATTTGTATGTTCTGTTCTAGTTGAGCTCTCTCCTCTTCGTCAGGAGACACTTCGATGAATATACCGAAGTTATATATGTATAGGTTGTTTACTTCCTTTAAGATAGATACATTATACTTACCAATCTGATTAGCGAAGTCTTCTTTGAAGTCAGCGTACTCAAGAATGTCAGACACTCTATAAGTTAATGCTTCAGCTAAGCTTCTGTACATGTAAAGACTAGCGTCTAATATATGTCTTGTAGCCGTGTTAGAATTTAATGCTGCAAGTTTTTGTATACCAACTAAAGAATTAGGGTCAGGAGAAGAACTAGCGGCTTCATTTAAGCCCGTAGCTTCACGTATCATCCCTAAGTAATGGTTATAGTTACCAATAAGCATTTGAGTCTTACTAGCGCCCGAACTAGAGGTTAACTGTGTTATAGGTACTTTACCTTGATTGTAATCACCTTCTTGGGTATAACTTCTACCAATTACACTACCTGTTTGGAAATATAATCTAAGAGCATCCTCAGGGTTATAGGCATTACCCGAACCTAAGTCTACTTCGTTTAATCCGTCTGCATCAATAAATACACCGTCAGGTACAACCTTAGATATAACTTGCTGAAGCTTTAAGTGTGTAATCTGAATAAGGTCAGCGAAAGGTATCATTCGTCTAACCAAGGATTCAATAACCCCTTTATACATCCTAGGAGCAACTGCCACGTAGTTTGGTATAGCATGCTGAGTAGCTGATTCAGGTCGAACCATATTCTCCGCTAAATCCCACTTTAGTAAAATGTTAGTCCCCATAACCATAACTCCGTCATACCATACGTCGATAGTCTTTTCAATCTTCTCGAAGTTACCTTCGTCCATCATCTCTGAAGGAGGATTAAATTGGTCATCTTTCTCAATCATCTTAGCACCGCCGTTATCGTACTTCTTCTTCTTGTAGACAATATTTTTAGTTGTCTTGTAGTTGAAATACATTACGGTAGCCGTGTCTCTATAGAACATATCGTTCTGAGCCTGTTGAGACGTACTATATGTGTCATGCCAACTTTGACTGTACTTAGAGATAGTCTCTAAATCTTCGTTATCTAACGTCGTGTCAATTTTAACAAGCTCTGATATAGGAAGAGTTTTAACTTCACCCCAATAAAAGCAATCCTTAAAGTGAGGGTCTTCGGTGTAACTATAAACCACATTAGCAGGGTCGACGTAACTAATCTGAACTCCCGAACCTTGTAGGAATTCATGCTTAGATATACCAATACCAATAACAGTGAGGTCATAGTCAAATCTTTTTCTTAAATCAACATAGTGATTCTCAGCGAATAGAGTGTTTATAGCTTGCTCTTCAGCAATCTCTATAGCCGGCTTGTAGTTGAGGTTCATGTACAAGGAAAGTTCCTCGTCATTTTCAGGTAAGTCCTCAGGGTTCATAGTGAACGGGTCTAAGCCTGACTCATCTTTAATGGTGGTAAGAACAGTCTTGGCAGCCATCTGACCTTCAATCATGTCCTGAAACGTGCTTCTTTTATCCTGAGACATAGCGTCTTCAGCGTAAGCGTTAACCTTAAATAGTCTGTCAGACATACCGTTTACAACGATGTCTACAAACTTAGGTAAGATAGGTACAGGAGTCCAATCAAGGTTAAGGTAAGATAAGTCACCATCAACGGCTAACTCGTTCTTATATTTAGCTACAGATTGCTCACCTCTAGCGTATAACCTTAATCTATGAAATTCTTTTTGTTGGTCGTAGTATCTACAAGCGCCACCGTCTTTCTTAAACCATTCGTATTGAATGGATTGACCTATCTGAAGTCCAAATTCTTCTGTTGCTTTTTCAGCATCAGAAACAAATTGACTAGGAAATCCTGACGCTTTTATATTAATCTCTACTTCTTTCATTTATCTCAATAATTCACTGTTCGAACCTTCATTACTGTACCTAGCAAAGGTAATACTTATTTTTGATTGTTTTTGTTCCGGAAGGTAGCTGTGCTTTTGATTTGCCATTATAGCTAAGCCTGAACTAATAGATGCATCAAACTTAGTTCTATTGTTAATATCAAACCTAGCCCAATCTTCTAGAGTCTTAGGAAAAGGCATAGACCCCATCTCATCGGAATCTCTGTACACACCACTCATATCTAGCCCTACGTGCTTTTCTATGTATGACTCAATAGCTGATGCGTGAGACTGCTTTACATCTTCTGAGGAGTTAGGGATTCCACCCAACTCTTTCTCGGTCTTAGATAGTTTATTAAATAACTTATCAGGACGGTTCATTGAATACCCTCTATATCCTCTATTCTTAAAATGATAAAGTAGCCTAGGTTTGTTGTTCTCACAAAGAATAGGCATTCCATAAAAGATGCACGCCATTAAAACCTCCTCAAAGAATATCTCTGCTGTTTGAGGTCTAGCTATATACTCTAAGAAAAACTCGTTACTAGGAGCTTCATCCATATTAAACTTAGTCTGACCGTGTAGAGAACCGTTAGACCCTTTACCTCCAACCGTTCCTGAGATGTCGTATGAATCACAGCCAAATGAACCTATATGCTCATTACCGGGATACTTCTGACCTCGCTTCATTATAAAGCTATTCTGAAGACTTTTATTGGGAATCCATCCTACTAAGAACCTACCCCTGCTATCAGGGCTAAAAACCACCTCAGTATCCTTCTTACCATCCTTCCAATGGAATGACCCTTTGGTTGTGTGGTGAGCAAGACTTATCGAGTCATTGTAATCTATCTGTTGGTATATCTTAGTCAGGTTGAATAGTGATGATTTACTCTCATCTCTAAACGCATGTGACTCTGTTCTAGGGAATTGTCTATAGAATTCATTTAATGCGTCAGCGTCACTCTTTAAAGATTCAACCTCAGCGTTCCAATAGTCTACAGCGCCATTAGAAATCATCTCACTATCCACTCCCAATATAGGAGTAGTAGGCTTGGTTAATACAGGCATTCCGTATCTATCAATAAACCCTTCCATGTTCCACTCCATAGGAATGAATAAAGAATACATACCACTCTTGGTTTGCCCATTGGCGTTCCTTGACCTAACGTCAGAGTCCTCGTAAAGCTTCTTGAAGTTGCTACCCCCTTTAGATAGTGCGTTTGAGGTTGACCCCATCATGCACTTTCCTATAATCTTACTACCCAATCTTAGACACGTTTTAGTTACGCGCCAATTGTTTAGGATATTGTTAGGCTTAATCCACTTCCCACTCTCATCATGTACAAGAAGGATTAGCTTCTCACCATCATAGGAGTTGTCGTCAGTGTTCTTCCAATCTATCGTAGTATCAAGTCCTTGCATTTCATCATCAGAGATTTCATGCATGTTCTTTTTTGTGATTTTCGACGCAGGAACTCTAAAGGCTAATTCAGTCTTAGGTTTATCCATACCATCTTGTATAGGTTTGAAGAAGAAAGGTAACCTGTTCGCTATAGGAACAACCTTATCCGTAAACATCTTCTTAGCATCAGAACCGGTCTTAGATAAAATACCTACCCTAGAATCTTTTGCTAACGTACCTACATTGACCGACTCAGAAGACCCCATGAAGGAAAATCCTGAACGTCTAATCTTAAGGTATGTCATACCAAATGAACGCTTATCAGCCTTACATGCTTCCCAAAATAAGAAGAAAACTCTGTTAGCTTCTCTGTAGTCAGGGTATCCAATATCTATACTTGTCCATTGAAGGTACATATAATGAGAACCTGTGACAAAAGTAGGCTCACCTTCATTCATAAACCAATAACCTTCGTCTCTTCTATCAAACTCTCCCTCTATGTAGTCTACCCACCTATCCTTAAACACAGAAGGCATGTCATTCCATTGAAAGATAGAATTAATTTTCTGCAACTCTTTAGGAAGACCTTCTCTCTCCCAATACTGAAGAGATTTAGTTTTATGTCTTTGTGGCGTGATTTTTGGTACGGGAGGTAGCCCTATTTTCAGTCCTGATATTTCAATTATCTGACCTACTTGACCTGTCTTTGATATATTAACGAAGTCATATTGCTCGTTATACCCGTATAACCAAGAACGCCCACTGTTCTTTTTAGAAAGCGGGGACTTTGGGATGTAGTCTTCGACTACTCTGCTTAAATTACTTTGACCTTCGTTCAGCAAATCCTTGTTTTGTATCAGTTCTATTAGGACCTTGTGCCTCTAACTTTAAAGTATCCTGCTCATCGTCAATACGTTTAAGTATCTCAAACGCGTCGAATATAGAAAGCTTCTTAGAGGCTGCAGCATTCTTAAGCTTGTCAGCAGCTAAGGCATCCTCAGGGTCAACCTTCACTATATCTTCTTTGGCTACCTTAATGAGCTGTTTTACAGCCTTGTAGCCTGCTTCTATTATCTCCTTCCTTAACTCTGTAGAGTCCATCATAGCTTCTTTAAAAAGATTACTTGAACCAATCTTGGCTCGTACTCCTCGCTAAAATTATCTACGAGGTTTCTAGAGTGCTTTTCTATCGAATCAAAGTAACACATACGATTGAAACGATAATCAATAATGGTATCACCTTCCTTGGTGTAAATTGTAGTTCCTGCTCCATCAGGAAACGAATCGTTAAGGTAAAGTAAAACAGTTACGTCCCCCATCATTTCATCTGTATGGATGAAGTTAGGTTCGTGTTGTTTGTGTGGAGATATTCTAACGAAGTTGTATGAGACTGAATAACCTTTGAATTTTGTTAGGACGTGCCTCTCAAACTCGTCATCATCTCGTGGCTGAATACCTTTAAATTCTGACACTCCATCAGATATATTTAAAAACTCCTCCGATAAAATACTCTTAACGTACTCTGTAGGATTTGATAGAACATCATCTATCAATCCTATCATTATACTTCCATAGTTATCTGATGGTCAAAGACTCTGTAAAGAGTTTCGCCATCTATTATAAATTCATACTCACTTTCAGGAGAGAAGCCAACCCTGTCACCCGGTTTTACGTCTTGAGACTTGAGGTAATCATTGGGGTATACCATCTCTCCCATGAGTGGTTCGTGCTTACACGATTTATCTATAAAACTATCTAGAACTTCAATTGGTCTAACGAAACAGTACCTGTCATGGCTATACCACTGACCGTCTTGCTTGTATAGGTAAAATTGCTCGTCATCTACAAAGAATAAGTCATCCTTAAAGAAGCTTTTACCGCTCTTTCGGTTACCTTTAATATCGTTATAGAACTTAAATACGTTATGGTGTACGATTAGGGTATCCCCAATCTTAATCTTTCCGATATAGCCTAAAGGTGTTTCAATAACAGTAGCGTGTCTATTGGAAAACTTAGATTCCTCCTCAGAGGTGTTAACTATAAACTCCATCCCACCAATTGTCTTGGTGTTGTTATACCTCTTACCCTTTATAGGTTTAACTATAAAATTATATGGCGATTTCATTACGACCCACAGGCTTCGCAGTCCTCATCATCTATACTACAAGCTACGGGTTGTTCTTTCTCTTCTAAATCATTAATCCAATTATCTAAATCAGTAGATTTTGGAGTGGTATCGGTGTTCTTGTTGTTCATCCTAGAAGTTTATGTTGTACTCAATTGATATTGGAATGTAAGGGTTAAATTCCTTCCACAAAACTATAACATCACTCTTTATAATCCAAACTTTTAGGGATAAAGTTTCCTTATCTCTTTGTATTAGATGTATTTTGTGTGAAGAACCAAGTATGTCCTGCCCCACGATGTAGTGCATAGCCCCTGACTTATAGTCAGGTCCGACTGAAATCTTTCTAATATCCATTATTGATGGGATTTATAGAGATTAATTTATTTTATGTATAGAGATTGAAGAAGCAGGCGAATCACTTCCGGATAAAGGACCTGAGCCGCTAGCTCTAACGCTAGACAAACCACCCGCATTAATTCCGCTTGAATCTCTTAAGATGAAGAACTCCAAATAATCTCCCGCCACAGCTTCAAACAAAAATGTCTGAGAGTGATTCATTATATTCTTCTCCGTGCCATTTAAAGGAATACTATAACCTGAAGGAAGTTCAAGCATAACACCATTCTTATACGTGACAAGGAATAGAACTGAACGGTCAGTAATCCGACCTAAGTCACCAAACATAGCTGCATTATACTCTACATTATACCACGAATCAGTATTGAATACAACACGTCCACTACCCGACAACGATACGTCTAAATTAGCCTGAGCTACACCAAAATTGATTCCCGTTAAGGTATCTAAAGCCGTTGGCTCTATAGTTGAATCAGTGCTTGAAGCATCTAAAGATAACGAAAGCGTTGTCTTCTGAATCAAATCCGATATAGACCCAACCGTGAAGTTTTTTGTTGATAGATTGTCATTAGCATCCGTTCCAATTAACTTGTCATATAATGAAGGGGCTACCGTTGTGTACGAGCTTATCTTTGGCATAACTTATTTTGTTTCAGGTGGCTTTATCTCTCCTGTCTCAATGTTGATTACAGAATCCTTGCCGTATTTGTTTATTAGTAACTCTTCTTGCTTTGATGACTCCTCTCTTAAGGATGTCATTTTACTAATAAGCGCTTGCTGTTGAAGAACTGTTTCTCCTAACTGCATCTTGCACTTATTAAATTCTTTCACTGACCCTTGAAGGGTTTCTAACTCTTGAGTAGTTAAATTTTGCATTTGATTAGATTTTGTTTCCACAAAGATAGGGATTATTTCTTTCTAATCTTCTCTATAGACCTTCCGGCGAAATACGCTCCATACACAGTTATAAGAAGGGTTTGATATATAGGCTTATAAGCGTCATCCATAATGAAGCTACCTACATTGCCATCCAAGAACGATAACACAACTAGTATAAAGGTTAAGAAAATAAGAGTAAAGGGTCTAACGTTTTTGGATAACCAATTGTCAGACTTCATGTCTGCCTCCCAACGTTTAGTGACTTCTTCTTGAGCCTTCACTTCGGCGTTAATAAGGATTTCTTTTATAGCCTTTTTCGCTTCTAACCTTTCCTCGTCAGATGTTGTCAGGTTGTCTAGGATACTTCCTACACTACCTAAAATGTTCCCACCTAGTATGTCTAAAAACTTACTCATTACACGTCTGCGTATCTATATTTGGTATCATTGTCTTCGTCTTTATAAGCTTCAAGGACTTGCTTTCTGTTAATCCTTTTAGCTAGAGAGATATGAATCCAAGAGAAGTCAAACTCATTAATCATTTGGTCAAACTCAATACCACTATCTAGTATCCATCTGTAAATCTCTTCATTGCACTTCTTACCATCTTTCCAAAACTGAATATCAAGCGCCTCACCTTTACAATGTTGGCTTTTACGGCTACCGCCAATAGCACGATTGATTGACGAGTTACGAAAACCACTACTAATCCTGATAGGACCAAGAGCGTCACGAAGAGGCTGTAAAAGAATATCAACAATACGTTGTAAGTTTTCCAAATGTTTTTCGGTTGGCTCATTCTCTATACCTAATCTCTTTGCTGCGTTACTATTAGTTATCTCAGATAGTAAAAAGTTTTTGCTTAATCTCATTTTTCTTTAATTTGGTTAGAAGCTAAAAGTAGCTCTATATGCTGAAGCTTTGTAGCTATGTCAGCTAAAAGAACCTTTAACTCCGTGTCGCTCTGCTCTAAATGATATACCTTACTCTTCAGCTTAGTAACCTCATTATTTAAGTTGACCCACAATCCGAATGCCGAAGCAAGCACCACCATAGTTGCGAGTAATAAATGTATCATGTTTATAGTTAATTCCATTGCGTTATTTTTTTGCAAACTTCTCTGCTCCCGATATTCCAAACGACCCAAGTACAACCCAAACAAATGAGTCGTATATAAATTTATTTACAACGAGTTCTATACCTAGCCATCCTGTAGCTATGTCAGCTACCATAATTAAGCACATGACCGCAAAAGCCATGAAGCCTACTATAGCTTTCTCGTTCCAATTATTATCGTCTCTAAATATTTCCACGTCTAGTTAATTGATTCTTGATTCTCTTTAATTAATTCCATAGCTTCCTTGTTTGTCATAAGGCAGTTACTAGGATAATCTAAGGTATCACCTAAAGCTAATAGAGCTGAAACTTCACCACCCAACCACGAACAATCAAGTTCTAGGATGAAATGTTTAGAATCATCTATATTAAGCTCTATAACGCCTCCGAATTTAATTCTGTTGTCTACACCTACATCACTAAAGGTAGTGTCTAAGACTTCAGTTAAAACCCCTTCATCGTCATATACTTTACGAGAGTACTTACCTTCCAACTCAACAGGTATCAATCCGTTGTACGTTACCTCGTTTAGGCATATAAATATATTCCCTTGCATAGTTATTGTTTTACACCTAAGAACGAATGCTTAGGGTTTGATGTTACTATTGCAGAATCTGCCCAACCTTCCGGGTGTTCTGATAAACCATTCCAAAGAACATCTACCGCATGCATTGTAGACATCACGACATCGGTAAGTTCCTCACCTTCATCGTCGTAAGTAGCCTCAGCCATAACCAAGTTACCTAGATGGACTACTGCATGTTTGTGAGTTGGGTGGTCGTTACCCTCTTCATCCGTTGCAACACCTAAAGCTACAATTTTTTCTAATGCCTCTTCTTTACTTTCAAACTCGTACTTTCCTACCATGTTATAGTGTTGTTAATGTTATTAATTCTGCGTCTGTTAATGCTTTTTTATATACTCTTAAGTCTTTTAATCTACCTTCAAAGGCTTTATTGCCGTCATAGTTTGAAAATTCAAGTGTATTTATACCTGACAAAATAGACGTAGATGTATCGGTATCAACTTCAATACCGTTTATCCACAAAGCAGCGTCACCCTCTTTGAATTTTACAGCTATCTTTAAAGAATCTGTTTGATTGTAGCTTGAGGATACTAAATTCCCATTAGAACCGGTAAAACCTTTGATGGTGCTAGCTAATATGTCCCACTCGATACTGACTCTGTTTGTTATCGTACCGTCAGATAGTGTTATGCGGCAATCCGCTCCATTTACAAGCGTAGATGCTTCCACATACAAAACACCCTCGTTGCTATTAAAGTCTGTAACAACTCCTCCGTTATCGCACATCTCTGCCGCTCTAGTAGCTATTGAACCGTAGGTTGGTATGTATGAGGTCGCATATGGAAGAGCTTCTAATTGAGCTCCGTACACGTATAACCCCGAAACTCCATCTCCTTGATAATAACTAGAAGCGCCGTCACCTATCATTACTTGAACCACGTAATTAGAAGTTGTAGTTACTGCTGCCGTAAATGACTTTGAACACCTATACCACCCGTCACCCATAGGCTTAATGCTTCCTATTCCTCCTACAACCTCTCCATTAGATAAGTCAAACCAAGTCGTAGTATCCGTTCCTCCATCATAATTAGTTAGAGATAGATGGTCTCTACTTTCTTTTTTTGCAAACACACTAAGTGTATAGCTTTGTCCTGCGGTTATTGAAACGCTAGAGTATGATAATCTATGTATAGACAATGAATTGCTTTCAATTAACTTGCTAGCACTCATGTCTCCGCTAGGGGATGTGTACTTATTATTAATTAAGCTAGATTCGTAATTACCCCATGGTGATGGTTCGAAGTAATTACTTTGATTAAGAATGTTAGTGCTTTGAGGCTCTAGCAGTAAAGCTCCATCAGTGTACTCACTAAAGTCTATCCTAGGGTATTCTTCTAAGACTTCTTGTAGCCTAACATTATCAATAGTAACCTTAGTTTCAGCTAAGTATCTTTTAATAGTAAAACTACTACTAGAAGTTTTAGTCCACTCAAAAACCACCTCTCTATTAACACCTATAGTATCAGTTTCTAAGTATACATTACTAGCTTGTTCTACAACTAAATTTTTCCCGTTAGTTTCCAATACATCGTAAGTGAATTTATAGGTTAAACCTAGTATTCCCACGTTTACTGATGATATATAAGAATTAGCATTACTTTGCCCTATATTGTTAATCTCAGCACCACTTAAATTTAACGAAGAATTACTAAATACCCAATCATCTTCACCATCGCTAAAATCACCATTAACAACCAACTCAACCCCTTCATCAACCAACTCAATTAACCCTTGTCTGTTAACCGTAGTTCCTGACGAGGCTCTTGAGAAGTCAAAAGGTATAGCTGCATACCTGTTCTCTTCGTTTACAACACTACCTAGTATGCTGCCCGATTTAGTAGCCCACTTTCCGTTACCTAAATTTACGCTTGGATTCTCCATTATATTACTTTATATTCTAATGAGTTAGACATTGATTCGTAACTACTGTATGACGGTCTAGTAATAAACACCAACTCATCATCTGTTAATGCTGTTCGATAAACTCTTAAGTCTTTTATTTTTCCTTGGAAATCATAAGAGCCATTAAGGCTGAAATCTAAGTTATTTAGCGTTGAAGCAGCGAATGTTGTAAATACTAAATCTTCAGCCCCTTTAATTCCATTAATCCAAAACTCTATTCTGTCAGTTTTCCAAGCTATTGCGAGTTTATTGTAAATAGTAGCATCTGATAGAGGAAAAGATAATGCATTAGACGATGAAGATACAACGACGTTGCAATAAATTGTATTTGCAGAAACATCAAAATATAAACTAACCCTATTATCATCAGTGCCATCTGATAATTGAATCAAACGTAATCCTCCATAATTTGACAAAGCAGCCATATCAGCATACAACACACCTTCTATGCTATTAAAATTACCAACTTGACCTCCGTTATTACACGTATCTGCTACTCTAGTAACACCTGATGCGTTACCGTAGTTTGGGATATATGAGGTGGCGTAGGGTAGAGCCTCTAGCTGAGCTCCGTATATGTAGACACCGCTCGCTCCGTTACCTTGGTAGGTGTTAGAACCGCCTAATGCAGTGTCAATGTACAGCTTAGCATTACCTCCTGCTATAGCATTACTCTTAGAAGTAAAAGAACATCTAAACCATCCGTCTGAAAGAACCTCTATTAGCCCATCCTCTGCTTCACTTCCTAATATTACGGATTTAGTCTTTAAATTAAAGTAAACATCTGTTGCTGAATTAAAATAATTAGCTAAAGTAACTCTTACCTCATCTCTTCCATAAGATTTAACGTAAATAGAAACGTTATATTTACTTGAAACCACCGTCAAACCACTCACTTCCAATCTATGATTCCCATTATTAGAACCCTCAACTAACTTATAAGCGTTTAAAGCTCCATCAGGTGACGCAAAACCCTGTACGACATTAGAGCCACTCTTCACCCAATAACTATTACTAAAACCCTCACTATACTTAATCAAATTAGTACTTTGAGGTTCTAATAATAAAGCTCCGTTCACATCATCACTAAAGTCTATCCTTGGATATTCCTCTAGGACTTCTTTTACTGATATGTTTGAGATTGAGCCTATAAAGGATTCTATGGAGTATATAAATATCTTGTTATTTATCAAAAAATCGGTATACGTATAAGTCCCATTAGACGTAACCTCAAAGAGTACGTCAGCACCACCACCACTATAAACCCTTACTTTTCCGCTTTGATAATCTGATATAGTAAATGTTATTTGTTTTAGAGCGGTATTAACCGTAGATAATGGTTGTTGCACTGCATCACCATTAGTACCGTCACATGTTGCTTTTCCATTTGATATAGCCCACCCCGCTCCTGTAGTCCAATAAGTTCCTGCCGTACTAGCAGCTTGTGTACCTGTCAATAAGAAGTTACCATCAACAACCAACTCAGCCCCTTCATCCACCAACTCAATCAACCCTTGTCTGTTAACCGTAGTTCCTGACGAGGCTCTTGAGAAGTCAAACTCCACAGGGCTGACGTTCTTGTTTATGTTGTCTTCGTAACCTAGTATCCCACCTGATTTGGTAGACCACTTGTTGTTACCTAAATTTACATTTGGTTTCCCCATTATATTGTGTCGTATTGTAAATCGTTAGTCATTACATCAAATGTTGAGTATAATGGTTTTGTTAAATCGTATAACTCTGTATCTGTTAATGCTTCTTTGTAAACCTGAACTCCTCTTACTTTTCCGTAGAAAGGGTCTGTAGTCCCATTGTGTAGCGATAAATTATTTAAACCTGTTGGCACAGCCGCTGCTGAAGACGCTGATACCTCTACTCCGTTACTCCAAAATGAGTAATCACCTGATTTATATTTTAAAGCCACTTTATTGTAGTCTAATATCGATGATGCGACTATTGAGGCGCTAAATATTAAAACTCCTCCATAAAAAACAACACACTGAATTTTATTAGACTCTGTTCTATATCTAATAATAACTGAATCACCCGATGTTCCATCGTTTATAGATATACACCTTAGAGTTAAGTCATCACTTAGTGCCGCTATATCAGCGTACAACACACCCTCTGCACTATTAAAGTCATTTACAGTTCCACTGTTAGTACATAGGTCAGCTACTCTAGTTACTGTAGAACCTTCAACAGCCGGTAGCATTAAACTTGTTGCGTAAGGCAAAGCTTCTAGTTGTGCTCCGTATATGTAGACACCGCTTGTTCCGTTATTAGTAATATTTACCCCGTTTGAATCAACTCCTGTGAATAATTGAATTTGATAGTTCGACGCAGTCTTGTTGTAGATAGAAACTCTATACCATCCATTAGGGTGTTTCTCTATAGAGTAATTATTTATTGAGTCACTTGACTTAGATAGTGCACCTAAGATTAAGTCAACTACAACTACGTATGCTGCGTTACCCACACTAACATAAGACAACTCCCCTTTCTTTAAGAAAAAGCTATTAGTTTTTAATCCTGTAGATGCTGTTAATGAAATATAACTAGACCCTGCGGCAACACTTGGAACTAACTTATAAGCATTTGAAGTTCCATCAGGTGATACAAAGCCTTGCACTTCTTTTATGGAGATGTTGTCTATTGTTGCGGAAAACCCTGATACTACTATGTAAAGATTTTGAGTACTGTTTACTGTTGGATTATGATAAAATACGTGACTCCCATTAGAATCTATAGCTGTGTTTGGAACACTTTCACCTCCTATCTGAAGTCTTGAAATGCTACCCGATGTCCAACCACTAATGTCAATAGTTATTTTATATGTTTTTGTATTATTAAAAACAACGCTATTTTGTTGTAAATTAGAAGAAGTCGCTGTTGCTATAATATTATTAGCTCCATAAGCCCAACCTGCTCCAAAACCCCAATTCGCTGTGCTACCTGCAAATCCTCCGTTTAAAATTACTTCATTAGTAGCCGTACTAGCATCACCCTCAATACTAGCCTTACTCTTAGCCCAATAATTATTAGGGAATGATAAAGGGTATGTTATAAGGTTAGTAGACTGCGGTTCTAAGAGTAACGCAGGACATGTACCGTCGGAATAGTCCAACCTTGGCACATTGACTGCCGTCTCCTGAATTAAGCCGTTAGAAGCCTCCTTATTGGCTACAGTAGCTCTAGAGAATGTAAAGTCACCATCACCATCACTAGGCTTGACGCTATACACCTTCCCCGCCTTAACCCCGTTTGGGGTCATAACTATACTTGCTTTGTTAAATAAACCCATTATGCTAAATTATCTATTGTTTCTATTAGACAGCTCTCAGCCTCGAATGTTCCTCCGTCTGCTAATACTCTAGCCTTAAATGCTACGTTAGCTCTCTTAAATGGCAAGAAGTAGTTGTAGTTAAATGAAATCTCTTCAGGCGTTAGTACATCGCAGTATATTATCACATCGTCGATTATACAGTCTAGCCAAATAGAAGAGCTGTTTGAATAATTACTTATCTGAAACTTATCAAATAAACTCAAATCTATACCTGTAAATGTATAGAAATGCCAATCACCATCGGTTATCTTAGTTGAAGTTACTGTAGAGTTATCATCGGCATATTGAGTTACCGTACCTGAAGCAGAGTCATTGTAGAAATCACCACTACCATTCCAAGCACCTAAGTAATTTGTTGTGGAAGTTTCGTTAAATAAAACAAATGAAGTTGTTTTAGTATTCTTCATCCAAAACTGAATTGACCCATTCGTTATAGCGGTTAAGTCACTTGACATATCCACCTCACCATACCCACTACCATCCAAATTAAATCCACCCTCTCTTAGCCTAAGTCTATTACCTAGGACGTCAAACCCTACGTTATTAGGGTTCTGTACGAGTGTAGCGTTCGATGCAGCTGAACCGTTAGTTCCGATGTATGAGTTTGGAATTAAGGATTCTTCTATTTGCCACCCTACGACTCTAAAACCTTTAGCTGATTGAGTCGTGTATTTAACTATTCCGTTATTAGGTAAATTAGTAGTAGTAGTATCTGCTGTTTTGGATACTCTCCAAACATTACCTCCTACATTAGTCGAAGTAGTGGACAACGTAGTCCCTACTGTTCCTCCTATAACCATAGAGAAATCACCTGACACGCTATTTATACCTATGTTTGGTTCACTTAAATCGTCCATAATAATATAGAACGATAAAGTAGCATCAACACTAGAGGGAACGGTAGCTCCGTATCTATATCTATCTACTGAATTGTCTCCAAACCTTGTGCAGTTAGTGAAGTTAGCTCCTGAAGTGTTACCCCAAGTAAAACTCTCGTAGGTAGCTCCACTAGCAGCCCCCTCATTAGCTATAGGCTCACTAAATAGATACAAATTACTCCCCTTACTCCAATCCTGCATACCCAATTGAGGGATGGTAGGTTGTTGGTCTACCCAAGTCGCTCCGAGAATGTCACCATCGTCCGCTTTGACTTCTTTTACTGAGATATTAGAAATTGAGCCATTAAAATCATCTGATGGACTTATTCTTAAAACATCATTTGATGAACAAACACCTGTAAATACGTAAGTACCTTCTGATATATATTCAGGACTATCAGTTGCACCAATTCTAACCTTAACATTACCACTAGTAATAGCGTTAATTACGACCCTAATAGTATAAGATGTACCTATAACGAAAACACCACTCTTAGAGAGTGAGTAATTAGTTTGTGAACCTACCACCGTTCTAGTCGCTAATCCGTTACCAATCACAGCCCAATAAGTTCCTATTGACCACCAATCTGTACCTTCAAAATCACCATTAGTAACCAACTCAGCCCCTAATCCTGTACTATCATAAGCTATTGAACCACTACCCTCACTTAAAGCGTAGTAAGCCGATAGATTCGATAAGGTTAAAGTCGTATCAGGGTTGTCCGTTACGAGAAGGTTAGGGTTGTTATAATCGAAAACTACATCGTCAAACTCTAGTTTAGCATCGTAAACTTCTACATCAGAGACTTCACCTCTAAGGTAGCCACCGTTATAATCACCACCTCTACCAATTGAAAAATTAGATGTGTAAGTTCCTACAACCGTAGTAATAGAACTTGTAGTAGAGACAGAAACTCCATCTATATATATATCAAGCGATAAATTAGACCCCGAACCACTACGTACCACTACGTATCTATGCCACGCGCCATCTCTAACATCAGGTATTGTTACGGACTTAGAGTAAGCATTATTCCATAGCACCTTAAATGTAGTGTTGTTTGAAAACCTAACCAATAAAGTTCCCCAAGCGCCGCCTGAGGTCATACTACCAAGTATGTTTGAATTAAGCATATTCGCTCCTGAATCTACCTTAGACCAAAAAGCTACAGATACTACATCTGAATTTATTGTATCAACAACACCACAATCAACATAATCATTCCCACCAAAACTAAGAGCCTTACCTGTAAACAACTTCGCATCGTTCGAGTTGGTCGATTTGTCTTTAACGAATTGAGATACTTCTTTTACTGTTATGTTGTCTATCTCTACATAATTATTAGAATCATTAGCAGTATCAGCAATACCTATATACATAGTGCTTGAAGTTGCTACAAATGTAGTTGTAATTGTTCCTGTGGATTGATATAAAGTTATAGCTCCTACACTAAGGTTTGAATTAGTTGCGACTCTTAAATTAGCTGTTCCTCCTGAAGCACTATCTACATTAATAGTTGCAACTACTTGATAAGTAGAGCCATTATTTAAGCTTAACTCTTGAGATACGCCATACGCACCATTTGAATTAGCAGTAGCTCTAAGTTCATCATCATTAATAGATAGCGTTGTATTCGGGTATGCTACACTCCACCCTGTAATTCCATCGCTAAAATCACCATTAATAACCAACTCCTTACCTATGACGTCAGACTTAGTGAAGTCAAGCCACATCTTTAGGCACGCCTTTATGATTGGAATAATCGTTCCTTGACCTATCAGTCTAGCTACCTGTATTACATTAGATATAGATATTTGCATGTTTTTACCAAAGAGCTATAATGTTAGTAGCAGTAGAGGTAGCGTTTACCCTTAAAACCTGTACAGGAATAAATTGACCCGCAGGCATGCCCTTTAATGATACAATATCACCACCGGTTGTCATGATGTCAACGTTACCCGTTCCACCACAATACAACACACAACCATTACTAGGGTTGTCTTTCTGTGAATAGACCGTGTATGCCGTTGAAGCAGGTACAGCGATAGTTACCAATAGTGTAGTTGCATTAGATACAGCAGTCACCTTAGCAGCTACCGTTCCCGCGTACACAATGTCACCCACGTTTACTCTGTTTACAATGAAGTTACCCGCCGAGTCAATAAGACTTAATGAGTTAGCTCCTGTAGTTGTTCCCGCCTTAGCCACAACAGACACGTTAGGTATGTTAACTGTATCACTTGGTATCACAGCTAGAGCTCTACCCGCTTGTAGTTTTTGATATGCCATTACTTATCTTCTTTTATGTAGGGAAATACCCTGTTTAATGTTTCTTTTCTCTTACCACAGCCGCAATCTTTACCCGTAGCCTTAGAAATAGCCTCAGTGACAGCCTTTATGCCCGTAACCTTAGTTATCTTCTCTACCGTATCGCCTAAACCTGTTGATTTCATTTGCTGCAAACCTTAGATGCTAACTTATTAGATGCTTGAGGAGAATGACCTTTCTTCTTGAAAGCATCATAAGCCTTCATCCCTTTCTTACACATAGGCTTAGTGCCGAACTTAGACATACCTAACGGATTCTTTAAATCTCTAGACATACTACTTCTTTTTCTTCTCACTAGCTAGGTAGTAAGCCCTAACTTCGTCATTAGATGGTTTCTTCTCGTTCTTACCGTACTGAATGTTCCAAATACTAGCATCACCACCACTCTTATCAATAGCTTTCTGCCACTTAGTCTTCTTTGGTGGGTCAAACTTAGACCCCGATAAAGGGTTCTTTAAATCTCGTGCCATAGTATTGTTTTGTTTCTACAAATATAGTTAATATTAATTTAACTAGGTCTGTTTACAATTCCATACCTTTGTCATATAAAATCAAATCAAATGAAAGACGATTACCTAAAGTATTGGAGAGTTATACGCTACTTCGTTAAGGCAAAGTACAAATTAAGTCAGTGTGATTTAGACATGATATTGTTCCTTCACTCCGAAAAGCATTTCGATAAAGCCAAGTTCACCGAGTTTGACGAATTACTACGATGGGATGTGTGTAGATTCGAACGTCTAAGAAAGTTAGATTGGATAAAGGTGTTTAGAAAGAGGTGCGGACCTACAAAAACAGTCTACGTGCTCTCATATAAAGCCAATAGACTAGTTACGTCTATATATAAAAAGCTAAGTGGCGAGGAAATCCCCACCACTCAAGCTAATAACCCTATGTATGCCAAGAATGTAAAGTATTCCGACAAGGTGTACCGTAATTTTATTAAAGAAATGAATGCAGCTACAAAACTACTACGACATCGCGCTCCTGAATAATAGTAAACTGCTCATTCTCGATGAACATAGAGTACCCGGCTGTACTATCGTAGTAAATAACATCATCTGATACTATCACTTCTACTAAAGTACCCGGCTCTGCTACTATAGCCTTCTTATATCGTATATCCTTTACGTCATCATGAGAAAGTAAGAGGCCTGACTCAGTCTTAACCTCTTCCTTTATCTCTTTAATCGCGATGTATTTTCCTATTGGTCTCATAGTTGTTCAATTCTATATTTTAATATGCTTAAATAAGTATTCATCGCTGATGCCTGAAGCTTCATTAGCTCCCTTTGGTTTCTGCTAACTGCCATAGCGGCGTCAGAATCTAGAAAATCCTTCAACTTAACCAACCTATCCTCTAGCTCAACCTTCTCTGTGTCTAATCTTGACTTGAAATCACTCATATCTTAACCTTTTGTGTCATAACTACGTGCCATTGTGACAATAGCGTTAGTACTTAGTAACGTAATAGCTACCGAAACAGAGTTTTGTAAGGCATTCTTAGTAACCTTCATAGGGTCAATAACACCCATCTTCATTAAGTTACCGTATTTACCGTTCTTCACGTCATAACCATGTCCTTTCTTAAACGGAACGTCCATGTATATGTCGCTATACTTTAATCCTGCATTAAATAAGATGGTCTTAATCGGTGCAAGTAATGATTTCCTCATTATAGAGTAAGCCGTAAGCTTCTCCTTAGACCAATCTTGATTGCTAGATAGTAACGTAGAGATGTTTTGTAGAGCCAATCCACCACCCGGTAGAATACCCTCCATAGTAGCCGAACGTACAGCACACACAGCGTCATCTACTCTATCAAACAACTCTTTATGCTCCATGTCAGTCTGACCGCCGACGTAAATTACACCAACACCACCGGTTAATGAAGCTATCCTAGATAGAATGAACTCACGCTCAACCTTTGTACTAGATGCTGCATGCGCTCCGTGAAGCTGCTCAACGCGCTCATCAATATCTCCTTGTGATACCACCTCGTCATCTTTGATAATGATAGTAGAAGACCTTCCAATGATAGCCTTCTTAGCTTTACCCAAGTCAGTCATCTCCATCAAGCTTAAATCATCACCCGTCTTCTCACTGAAGTACGTAGCCCCAACAGATAAAGCGATGTCATTCATCAACTCATGCTGCTTGTATCCAAAGTTTGGTGGTTGTATAACACATATCTTTAAACCGTTCTTCATAACGTTAGCAGACAACGTGTTTATTACGTTACCCGAACATGGGGCAACTATAAGTAACTTGCTGCCTTCCTTAATAATCGGCTTAAGTATATTCTCAATCTGTAGTATGTTGCTTATCTCAGCGTCGCTGACCAACACATGCACATCCTCAAAGATGCACTCGTCCTTCTTGTGGTTGTTGATAAACAGGTTCGATGAATATCCTCTGTCTACCTTAATCCCCATCGTGGTCTCAAAATGCGTATCTGAAGTCTGTGAACGCTCAACAGTAACAATACCATTTGTTCCAACCTCCTTATATACATCCGCAATTATATTCCCTATCACAGGGTCATTGTTTGCCGAAATTGTGGCAACACTAGCAAGTGTGTCGTTAGTGACCGGCTTGCTCATCTTCTTTAATTTCCCAACCACAACATTTGTTAGCTCAGTCAACTCACGCAATACAAGCGTCTTGTTTAAACCCTCCACCAACTCAGCATCTCCACTACGGACAAACGCGTTCGATAGAACTATTGCTGTCGTTGTACCATCACCCGCAGATAACGCAGTCTTCTCCGCCGCCTCCTTTACGATACGTACCGCAAGGTTCTCAACAGGGTCAAGCAATGCTATCGACTTAGCTACAGTAACTCCATCCTTCGTGACAGTCATTCCCGCAATGTGCTCCTCTGACTCTATCAACACAGTGCTCCCCTGAGGTCCTAATGTGCTGCCAACTGCAGTAGTGATTTTCTCTAATCCCTTGAATAATTTTTCCCTTCCCAATTCCGAGAAGTGTAACTCTTTAGGAGTGTATCCTGATTGACTCATCTTTATTTGATTTGATTTCTACAAAGATAAACCTTTTTATTAAATAAACAAAATGCTGATTTCTTTGGTCGCTCTATATATATATATATATATAATATATATTATTATTATTCTCTCACTGTATTGGATATTAAAATCAACATAATCAACACTAGTCTTGAAACTCAGATAGTTAGCTCAAAATTATCAGCACAAAATCAACATAGAATCAACACATAATGTCGATAATAGCAAAAAAAAGAAGCCGAAGCCCCTTTCTTAAGAACCGAAAGTCACTACCCAATCAGTTCATTCACCAAACACAATGTTATTCTACCCGTATATGTAAACTTATCAATCCCAAAAATAGGATGTATTCACTATAACTGAAGTCGGCATCTGCCCTGTATATAGAAAAGCCTAATGCAAATCCTACCTGTAATCTGTTCTGTAATGTTATCTCGTACATGGGGTAAAGGTAATAAATTTTTTAGATACATAGGGGTCGGAGATTCCCCCCCCGTGTGACGCGCGCCAAGCTCAAAGGAAAGTGATTTTATTTCGAGGGGGTGGGGTCGAGTTTTGGCTGAAACTTCCCAATTGTTTGGCGTTTTCCTATGGGGTGTAGATGCGGCTCACCTATGTGCTGCTTGTAGCTCACCTGCCTGCTAGCTCGTAGCTGCTCACCTGCTAGCTGCTCACTATATATACACGCGCCTTAGCTTTGGCGATACGTTCACCCATCCGCTCACTATGTCCGCTCACACGGACTGCAGTCGTACATCGTAAGAGAGTTTCTTATCGGCGAGAAAACGCTACAGACTATGCTATCAGTACGCAAGAGACCGAGAGACATCTCGTCATCCCTAGCCTATCCATTATCCCTAGAAACTTTATCATAAATAAACTCGGTAAACATCCTAGTAATACTCTACCATTGCGGAGATGCTGAGTGAATAATTGAAATTAAATGCAAATTAAATAGTAATGTACTAGATTTATACAAGTAATAGACTATCTTTGCAGAGCAAGTCCGAGAGACGCGACTGCACAATCTGAGTTAAGGCGCTCATTATCAACAACTTAGCCTCGTTCATTGACATATTGACAAGGAAATTCGCAAAATTCAGCAGTCGGCATAGCTTATGGCTATCGGTCTCATACGATAAGAGACTTAATCGACAGAACGTTTATCCGACTCAAGTTACTAATGCAGCAGCGATAGTTACAAGCCTATCACCATACGGAATGCAGAGTAGTAACTACTAGACCATACAGATATGAAATTCCCAACTAACAAGAAGAATACAACATTCTTAGAAGGATTAAAGGTACAGACAATGATAACGGACAGAGAATGGTTCGTGTACACTAAACAAGATTGTGGAGCTACTGACTATATGTTCTTTGAGACTTGTGACCAAGCTATGAATTACTACAGAAAAGTATCGGTCTTATATGGCTATATGGAGTTGATACACGGCAGCGCATTTCGGTCACCGAGCGGTAAGACTCTAGTACAGATAAACAAACGCTGTACTAATGCTATATACAATATGGATGTGATTACGCTTAGTTAACTGATGATTCGGTAACGATGAAACCTTGTCCGCTTGAACGGACTCGGTATTAACTTAAAACAAGCAGTGTTATGAAAAATTTATTAGGAGCATCAGAATTAGAATTGTTAAACCAACACATCAATCTTGACAAGGTGACTAGCTTAACAGCGGACATTAGCAAAGGAGTGAGAACAGCGTTTGACAAGCAGATTGAATTGTCATTGATTATGCACAATGGCTACGAGTGGTTTAAGTCACCGGAAGCTAAGCAGGTGATGAAGGCATTAGATATTGAGATGTCTACAGAGGAATTTCATACCAAGGCATTCGGATTTAAGAAGTCGTTCTTCTACGATATGGTTAAGGTAGGCGGAATTAGAGCCAATGAGACTGAGGTAGTATCGAAGTACAAGAAGGAATGCAACAAGATTGAGAAGGATGGAGAGTCAAGCGGTCGTTCAGTGAAAGGATTACTAGCATTTGCTAAGCAAGTGGAAGCGGCAGAGGATGAGGCTGAAGAAGGCGAAGAGGCTGAAGCGGTTGAGGTGGAAGCTAAGGCGAAGGCTTTAATGACATTCGCTATCAAAGGAGACCTTACTATGGATGGTAAAGGAGCATCAATTAGACTGATGGATAATGGTGAGATTAAGGTGAGCGGTTCATCTAGTGAGATTCACGATTCAGTACACACGATGTTCGAGAGTGCATCTAAGGAGCTTATCTCGATGGAGTCTGATGCTGTGCCAATTGAAGAGGTGGTAGCTAAGGTTAACAAGGAGTACAAGGCGGAGAAGAAAGCCAAAGCTGAGAAGATTGAGGTGTATGTGTTAGAGGATGATGAGTTTGAGCAGTCAATTACTCACAGAGACCAATGTAACGCTGACTTAGGTGACTATGTGAATGAGAGACTAGAGAGAGGAGAGATAGACGAAGAGAACGCTGCTGAGCTTAGAATGGGAGCGTAAGGTTAACTGATGAGAGTTTGATACTCGAAACGCCGTGAGGCGTCTTAACCAATACAGAACAAGATGGATACATTAAAAGAAGTACTAGACAGACTAGATATGTTCAGTGTAGTTAGCGCTACAAGAGACACCAACTACGCCTTAATATTCCACAATGGGATGAAGGTTAGCTACAAGGTAAAGACTCTATCAAGACACCAAGACGAGATGACTTTTCAAGCGGTGTTAAGGGTTACTTTAGATGATGGAGCTCCATTCACGTGGGGTTGCAGTACAGAAGCTGACAACAGACTCCTAGTGGATTGGTACAGAGCGCACGAGAGTAGAGCTAGAGAGTTAGAGTATAGCCACCAAGACTCTAAGCTAGAAGCCTTAAACAAGATACTTAGTTAACTGATGATTCCATAAGGATGAAACGCCGCAAGGCGTATTAACTTAAAACAAGCAGTATTATGATAGACTTACTAGAAAGACAGATTCAGATTACAGATGGTTCAATTCACTCACTGAAGGCAGTATTGAAAGAGCTGAAGATTGCCACAGAGTCACAATTCCTTACAGATTTTGACACTCAGTTAAACCTTAACGGAGCACAGAGCAACAGAGCCGTTTGGAACTTGATATGTAGCCGAAGAGACGTTAGGCTATGGCAAGTGGGAATGAAACCTCACAGAGGATGGAAGATAACGGATGTCAAGAATTACTTTGGCATCAAAGGGAACAAGGATGTAATCGTAGAGAAGATTGAGTATCTATGTGAGATGTTTTTGCCTAGTAAAGAGTAACAAATGGTAGTCCGTTCAC
>Ga0308011_10000273_pt1 | contig 28276 bp, 50 predicted proteins | sample Neamet177_FD_203144 | JGI IMG/M metagenome (GOLD analysis project Ga0308011, IMG submission 203144) | Marine microbial communities from water near the shore, Antarctic Ocean - #177 | ecosystem: Environmental > Aquatic > Marine > Unclassified | place: Southern Ocean | collected 2014-07-25 | reverse complement strand
AAAAAGCGAAAACGAAATTTTAAAAAGACTAATTAAAGACTCTTACATTTTAATAAACTATGACGCTAGAGATTGCGACGGTTGCAGCACCTCTAAAGTTTTGAAGTTTACAAGCCTAGACGAGATATACAAATCTATGGACGAAGCGGCAGAATGGGCGGACGGTAGCTTTAGTTATTCAATACCGACAATACACCCCGACGGTAGCCTAGAGTTAAACGAAGAGTTTACGGGCGGACAATGGGGCGACTTAATTTAAAAACAAAACGATATGATGAAATATAAACAAAATTTAAGAGTACTAGGCGATAAAGTATTTAGCTATAACACACACGTAGCTACAATAGAAAATGACTTTTTATACCAACTAGGGTATTGGAGTATGACAACACAGAAACACATTAACTACGTAGCTAGTTTTTACGGCTTAACACTTAAAAAATAATGAGAGACGAGCTAGAGAAGTGGAGCGCAGGCACTATAACCTACGCAGACGTAAACGGAAATATTCACACAGTAGAATACCAAGAGCAATTTTAACCTTTAAAAACCCACGATATGACAGATACAATGCAATTATTACAAGACTATGCAGCAAGCGGCGATAACGTTTGGCTACAACACCAACTTAGAAAATTAAAAAAAGAAATTCTACAGGCAAGCCTAGTAGAGAATAACTTAAAACTAAAAGACCATTACGTACTAGAGACAATACCTAATGTAGTCTTCGAGGGAACTCGTAAGAAATGCCAAGAGTTTAGCGATACTTATTTACACGGCTATAGTAGTGTTATTAATTATTGGGACGTATGGGACGATTTAGACCCCGACCACACCAAGGCTACCCTAGCCGACTAAAACTCGCTTAGAAACAAAATTATAGCACTCTAGGCTTTGAATAGCAACACACAAGAGACACTATAAAAAGAGTATTTAACACAGCACCTTAACGGGTGCTTTTTTTGTTTACACAAGTTTGTAATTGTAACGTTATATTAGAAACGTAAGAAAATGAAACTAAAGCTAGAAGTACCTACAACTTTACACGACATAACCTTAGACCAATATCGAAGATTTATAAAAGCATTTGACAACGAAGACGACGAGCAATACGCAGGACTAAAAATGCTAGAGATATTCTGTAATGTAAAAACAGCGCAGGCTTTAACTATTAAAATTTCAGAGATACAAAAAATTACAAGTGTATTAAATAACGCACTAGAAGAGAGTGTACAATTAATTACTAGATTTTCTATGGGTGGTATAGAGTTTGGATTTGTACCGCAGCTAGACAATTTAACATTTGGCGAGTTTGTAGACATAGAGAACAACGTCGGAGATTGGGACACAATGTATAAGGCTATGGCAGTTTTATATAGACCCATAGCTTTAAAGGCTAAAGGTAAATACACCTTAGAAGATTACACAGGCGACAACTACCACGACGCAATGAAAGTTATGCCCGCCTCTATAGTTCTAGGAGCGTTACAGTTTTTTTTTCTTTTAGAGGCAGACTTACTGAAAGTTACGCTAGCTTATTCACTAGCAACGGAGACGAAAGCACAACAGGACGAGCAGCCAATTTCAACAGTCAATGGGGGTGGTATCACAGTATAATTAAATTAGCTAACCAAGATTTTCTACAGCTAGACGTAGTTACTGAAAAGAACATACATAATTGTTTAACGTATTTAACATACACGAAGCAGCAGGACGAAGTACAAAGCATAAACTTAAAAAGTAAATTTAAAAAATAATGGCAAATACAGGAGCAAGGGCATATTACACAATCTTAGAAATATTAAAAAACTCTTTACTAGAAAATGTAAATGTGAATACAGTTACGACGGGCGACATATCCGACGTAGACCTAAGCAAGCAAACCATATACCCACTATCTCATTTAATTATAAACAGCGCAACTAACAGCGACCAAGTAATGACATTTAACGTAACAGTTTTATGTATGGATAAAGTAAACCAATTTAAGACAGAGCAAATAAACCCGTTTAATAACGCAGCAGAGCAAACCGTTTTAAATACACAGCTAGCAGTTAGCAATAAATTATATAAAGAACTACGTAGCGGGCAGTTAAGATTGGACGGTTTTCAAGTAGACGACGACGCCTCTATAGAGTTTTTCTTTGACAGGTTCGAGAATATACTAGCGGGTGTAGCAATGACCGTAAACGTACAAATAAACAATGACCTAAATATATGTTAAAGAGAGTAGTCGCAGAACTAGAGGCATACGGTTTAAACGTAGTAAGCGCAGCAAAAGCAAACCTTAAAAAAAAGAAAAGTAACAGTAGCGGAGCTTTAACACAAAGTATATCATACAAGCTAAAGAATACAACAGAAGACAATCCAAGTATAGATTTTTACGCAGAAGAGTATGCTAAATTTGTAGATAAAGGGGTGCAAGGTTTCAACCCCGCATTAATGCCTAACGGTTCGTTAAACAGATACAACAAAGCACCTAGCAGCCCGTATAAGTTTGGTAGCGGAAATTTTAGAGGCGGTAGTAGTTTACGAGGAGCTATTGATAGGTGGGTTATACAAAAAGGAATACCAAACGTAAGAGACGCAAAGGGTAGATTTATAAAACGTAAAACTATGGTTTATTTAATCACTAGAAGTATTTGGAATACAGGACTACGTGCTACTAATTTCTTTACGGATGCACAGACAAAAGCAGATAAAAGCATAAGCACAAAGTTAGCAAAGGCAGCGGCAAAAGATATAGAAATACAATTTAGTAATAGTATAAAAAAGAAAATTAAGTAATGGTAATATTAAATGCGAGAAGCCCAAAATTTGTAACCATAAGTAATGCTAGTATAAGCTATGCAGTTTTAAAATTATATATATGGAACGGTTTAGTAACGAGTGTACCTGTAGATTTTATCTACGAAATTAAGAAAAATGTATTAACAGGTGGTACGGAAATTGCTTTTGAAATAGCAGAACTTGTACGAGACCAAATAGATATTATTTTCGACGGTAACTATAACGGGCAGGCGGTTTGGGTACAAGCAGATTTAGAGTCTTTTAATTCAGCGAACGTCTCACTAGGAAACACTACCCAAGATTTTATAGCTTTTGACGGTTACGAATATTTTGAAAACCCTACGTCCCCACTTGTACCTTTATTTATAAGTAATAGAGAGATATTTACGCTAGACGAGTCGCTAATGAATATAGCAATTTATACAGAGGTTGCACCTACCGTAGTGCTTTTAAAAAATGGGGCTGCTGTTTCTACCTTTGTATATACAAGCGAAGCCGATAGCGCAGACCAAATACAATATATTAGTTTCTATATTACTAATGACAACGTAGACACTATAGAGGTTTATGTAGGTGGTACTTTAGTTGATACGGTAATTGTTAAAATAGTAGAGGAGTGCGTATATGACCCTAAAAAAATAACCTTTATAAATAAATTTGGTGCTTTGCAAGATATGTTCTTTTTTAAAAAATCTGTAGATAGAATAGCAACACAAAGGGAAAGTTATAAGGCTAACATTTTAAATAATCTTTACACCTATAGCACAACGCAGCACGTAAAAAGAGATTTTAATGTAACAGCAAAAGAGTCTACGACTTTAAGTAGTGGATTTTTAAATGAAGAGTACAACGAGGTTTTTAAGCAAATGATGCTATCCGAGAAAATATGGGTAACAAATACAGGCGGGCAAGTTTTACCTTTAAATATTAAAACGTCAAGTATTCAATATAAAACGTCTTTAAACGACAGGCTAGTAGAGTACACTTTTGACTTTGATAATTCTTTTAATGTAATTAATAACATACGATAGGTGCAAAACATAGAGCTATATATACAGGGCGTAAGAGTAACTCTTTTTAAAGACGAAAGCGTTACGGTTACAGATACTATAAAAAATGCTAGGGACGTTCAAAAAGTCTTTACGGAATTTTCTAGGACATTTAGCCTACCCGCAGATAAAGAGAATAACAAGATTTTTAAACATTACTATAATTACAATATTGTAAATGGTTATGACGCTAGAATAAGAATAGCCGCTACAATAGAACTAAACCACCTACCGTGGAGACAGGGATTTATTAAACTAGAGGGGGTAGACCTAGTAGACAATAACCCAAATAGATATAGGGTAACATTTTTTGGAAATACGTTATCGCTTAAAAATTTAATTGGAGACGACGCCCTTACAGATTTAACGTGGTTAAATAATTTTAATCTAAAAGAAAACGGCGACCAAATATTCTATAAAGAAACAGATATAGAAGAGTATTTAACTACCCAATCAAACAAGACAGTAGGCGGTGTTTTATATTCAAAACCCGTACAAGTACCTTTAGTAACGCATACGCAAAGACTTTTTTATAATGAGGTGCAAAATATAGAAGATACAGGAAACCTACATTATAATTCAGCAACAGGTAGTCAATACAACCACGGCGTAAAATGGACGGAGTTAAAATATTCTATAACACTAGACGCAATAATACAAGCAATACAAAGACCAATTTTAGAGGGCGGATATGGTATAACTTTTAGTAATGATTTTTTTAATAATTCAAGTAATCCCGCTTTTAATAATTTATCTATGTGGTTACATAGAATTAAAGGACGAGCTACAAATGGGGGGCAGGAATTTAATACAAGTGAACAAGCAACAGGTTGGGCGAATGCTGCTAGTCCGACAGGTTTAACTGTAATGAATAATAGTATATTTACAGTTATTGGTGGTGGTGGTACAGGTTTTAGATTATTAGATTTAGAGACACAATCGGGAGAAACTTATAGTTATGAGATTTTTGTAGTAAATACTAATTTCCCCAATCCGTCTCTACCTATTGCAAGTGTATTTCAATCGGGCAGCGTAACAGGAAACCAAACATTTCAATTACCTAGTACGGGGTTTTTATCTTCGGCATACACAGTAGTAATAACCTCAACAAAAGAAATTTTATTCGATAGAATTGTATGGCGAGACACGAATCCATTTGGTATTGACTATGTTTTATTAGGTTTTATAAAAACAATAGAGTTTGGTTTAGTAATTACGCAGCAGTTACCAAAAATGGGTATTTTAAGTTTTCTTACACAAATTTTTAAGATGTTTAATTTAGTAGCTTATTTAGAAGATGATATTGTAGTGGTTAAAACTTTAGACGAATTTTATACCGCAGGGACTAGATACGATATTACAAAATATATAGATGTTTCCAAAAGCCAATCAAATGTAGCATTACCATTTAGGAGAATTAATTTCGGTTATAAGGGTTTGGGTACTTTTCTCGCAAAACAGCACGACCAATTATTCAATCAGGAATGGGCGAAAATAGAATACAACCAAGGTAATACAGGTATAGAATTTTCGGGAGAAATTTACGACTATGCTACGTCTTTTGAGCATTTTAAATTTGAAAGAATTATAGACATTACGAATCCAAATCCACCTACAGATATATTATGGGGGTGGTGCGTAGACGATAACGAAGATAGTTTTATTGGGCTACCTATTATATTTTACAATCATTTAAAAACCGCAAATATTTCATTTGTTAATGAGGTAGATATAGATAATAAAGCAATAGATAAAAAACTAATTACTACTTATATTTCCCCGTGTAATTCTAATATGAATGTTGCGACTTTTGCAAATCAACCGTCTTTAAATTTTGACGCAGAGCTTGACGAGTGGGAGGGTATAGTAAACCCTAATACCTTATTTTTAGATTTTCACAGTAATTATATAGCAGACATTTTTAAAGAGTCAAATAGGCTAACAAAAGTAACGGCGTATTTACCTATGAGAATATTATTAAATTATAATGTATCGGATAGGTTTATTATAAACGACCAACAGTATAAAATAAATTCTATTACTACAAACTTTAAAAACGGAAAGTCTGAAATTGAATTGCTAAACGATTATTAAAATACAAAATATGTTAAATACAATATTACAAATGCTAAAGGACGCAAACGGCGAAACCGAATTAATAAAAATAGCGCAAGGTAAAAACAAATTACCCGAATCTATTAAAGAGGGGTACAACCAACTTAAAACCGAAATAAAATGGCTATAGAAAAAATAGGTATTGAAGTCGAAGTAAAGAGTAAAAAAGCCGCTAGCAGTTTAGACGACTTACAAAAAAAGCTAGAGAATTTATCAAAAGCAGGTAGACAAAATAGAGAGGGTTTTAAGGTATTAGACCAAGTTACAGACGGGTACGCTACCAAAATTAAAGGTTTGGCGGGTTCTATAGGTGGTGCTATAAAAGGAGTTAAAGGCTTTGCTACAGGTTTAAAGGGTTTACGAGGTGCTTTGATATCTACGGGTATCGGTGCGCTAGTAGTAGCTCTAGGTTTAATCGTGGCATATTGGGACGACATTATAGGTTTAGTTAGTGGCGTAAATAAAGAGACGACAAACTTATTAGCAACACAACAAAAAGGTGTAGCAGCTAGTGAGGCGGCAGCAAAGGCTATAAGTGATACCGCAAACACTTTAAAACTAAGCGGTAAAAGTGAAAGAGATATTTTAGACGCTAAAAAGCTACAGACTATAGAAACTATAAAGCAATTAGAGGCGCAGATAATTACGCAAGAGGCTATAAAGAAATCACAAACAGAAGCAGCAGAGCGAAACAAATCTATACTACAGGGTCTTATACGTTTAATTACTCTACCTATTACTTTAATTCTAGGAACTATAGACGGAATAAGCGCAACACTAGCAGCTCTAGGAGTTATAGAAGACGGCACAAATTTAGAAGAGAGTTTTAGTGGTGGTATAGCTAATTTAGTTTTTGACCCTAAAGAGGTAGCCAAAAAAGGCGAAGAGACATTAAAAGAAACTATAAACCAATTAACTAAACTAAAAAATACTAGAGACGGTTTTACATTACAGCAACAGGCGCAAGACCAAAAAGCAGCAGACGAGAAAACGGCTAAAAACGAAAAAGAGGTAGAGGCTTTAAGACTTAAATTAGAAGCAGAGGCAGAAGTTATAAGGGAAGCAAAAGAAAAGGCAGACCAACTAGAAGCGGACGAAAAGGCTAAAGCACTAGAAGAGATAGCTAGACTAGAAGAGGAGTTCGCACTTAACCAACTTACAAAAGAAGAGCAGGAAAGAGCAAGGGTAATAGCTAAGTATGCGTTTGCTATAACGCAAGCCTTAAAATTTAATGAATCTACAGTAGTACTAGAAGCTGCAAAAGCTAAAGCATTAAAAGCAATAGCCGATAAAGCAAATTCAGCAGAAATAGCTAGAGACGAACTATTAAAACAACAAAAATTAAAATCCGTAGGAGATACATTCGGGCAGATAGCAAGTATATTAGGTAAAAATAGTTCAGCGGGTAAAGCCGCCGCAATAGCACAGGCAACTATAAACACCTACCAAGGTATTAGTGAGGTATGGGGTAACAAATCTATATTGCCCGCACCTTTTGACGTAATACAAAAAGGGGTAGCTAGTATAGCTGTATTAGCAGCAGGGCTACAAACTGTAAAATCTATAAAAACTGTAAAGAAACCCGCAGGAGTAAAAGGCGGTGGCGGCGGCGGCGGTGGTGGTGCTACGCCTACTTTTACGCCCCCCTCATTTAATGCTGTAGGGGCGTCGGGTACTAACCAACTTGCGGACGTAATAGCAGAACAAAGCAATACACCTAGTCGCTCATACGTAGTGGCAGGAGACGTAACAACAGCACAGCAATTAGAACGTGATACTATAGAGGCGGCAAGTATATAAAAAGCAAATAATAAATAAAAACGTTATATAAATATGAGAATAGTAGAGTTAATAATAGACGAAACGGACGAGTATAGCGGAGTAGATGCTATAAGTTTAGTAGAGAGTCCCGCAATTAGCGAAAATTGGGTAGCACTTAAAAACGAAAAGGAATATAAGTTTAAAGCAATAGACGAAGATAAAAAGATTTTAATAGGCGCACTTTTAGTACCTAATAGAATGATTTATAGACGAGACGGTAAAGACGAGTATTACATACACTTTACAAAGTCTACAGTAAAACAAGCTAGCGAACTATATTTAAAAAACGGACACGCAAATAATGCGACATACGAGCATATACAAGAGGTGCAAAATGTTAGCTTAGTCGAATCGTGGATAGTCGAAGACAAAATAAATGACAAGAGCGCATTATATAATTTAGACCTACCTATTGGTACGTGGGTCGGGGCTGTAAAAGTAGAAAACGAGGAGCTTTGGAAAATGGCGAAAGTAGACGGGTCAATAAAAGGGTTCTCTATAGAGGGATTTTTTGAAGAAAAGGCACTAGCAAAAGCTAAAGACGCTAACCTAAATAAAGAAATAAACGAAAGTTTAGGATTATTATTAAACAGACTTAAAAAAATAGAAAATGGCAAACTATAGACAAAAGGGTGTACCGTCTAATGCGTCCCCCGTAGGTGGTAATAGAGCGTGTTTATGTAAAGATAAAAATACTTATTCTATAGAGTGTTGCGACGGTACTCTATGGGCGCAAGGTATAGGAAATATAACAAGAGTAGAGGAATAAAATATTGAAAATGCAAATAAAATATTAACAACGTTATATAATAAATTCATAAAATGCAGACAGAAAAAAGAGTTTTTAGCAAACTATTTAAAGACGACGAGCTTAAAGATAAAAGCACAAAATTAAGTGTAGTAAGTGAATTAATCACAGAGTTTCCTGTTTTAGAAAATGCGTACCAAGATGCAGCGTATTTTGCGTATGATATGGGCGATAAAGTTTTAAGTGCGTGGGAGTCATTCCAAAGAGAATATAATATAGACGATTTTGTAGTAAATGGCGCAGCTAGAAATTTAATAGAGACTAGCGATAGAATGAGAGTATTACTAGAAGACGTAGAGCAGTTTTCAGAGCAACTAGGAATAGACCCTAGGGAAGTTTACCAAGGTTACGACGACGCTAAGTATTTTGTAGATAACGCCGCAAGTATGCAGAGAGATTATGTAGAGAAGTATAGAGAAATTATTAGTTACGTAGGGTTTAATGATTTAATGTAATAATATGCAGACACAGAAAAGAGTATTTAGTAAATTGTTTAATGAAACACCTAAAACAACGTTTACCAAGCATAGGGCAGAATTAGGAATAACACAAGATTTAGAGACGGCAGTAGGTAGTTTTGGAAATACTTTAAATACAGGCGAGAAAGTTTTACAAATAGCATTGCGAGTAAATAATGTTTTAGAAAATGTAACCGACGAGGTGCGATATTATAATGACTATAAAGCAGCTACACTTGAAACCATAAACCAAAACATAGATTTTGTACAAGGTTTAGTAGATAAGGCACAAGATTTAGCAAACGAGCTAGGAGTACCTACAGATTTTAACGGAAACTACCAAGAGGCTTTAAATTATATTGACGAAGCAGTAAACTTAAAAAATCTTATTAACGACAACCCGTTGGTATTTGATATATAAATAATAAAATAATACAAATGAGTACAAAGGACAGAGTATTTAGTAGGTTATTTGAAAACCAAAAACACGAAGCAAATATTAATTTATCTAAGCCTCATAAAGTAGCTTTAGGGCTAGTACAAGATTTAGAGTATGACTTAATGAGTTTACAGGATAACAGCGGTACGTTATCTTATTTAGCTTATGATTGGCACGACGAAAAATTCGAGGCATACAGGCAGGCGTGGATGCAGTTAAACGACGAATACACACACAACGGTAGCGCAGTTTTAAGATACGAGGACGTAGAGAGGGATTTAGGTATTTTAGAAGAGATTAGAGTAAAAGCAGACGAACTAGGTTTAGCAGCAAACGAAGTTTACGACCAATGGGACGAACACTATTCGGAGCTTGAAAATATGAGAGAAGCGGACTTACAGTATATGCGAAACGAACAGGAATTTAGAGATTGGAATTAATAATAAATACTTTTAAAAAATGAAGACAACAGAAATGTTAAAGCAAATTAAAACTATGCTAAAGTCAAGATTGGGTCTAGCTCAAATGACCTTAGAAGACGGCGAAACAATTATCGAATCGGATAACTTTAGAGAGGGCGAAGCTATCTTTATCGTTTCAGACGACGAACGAATTGCACTACCTATTGGCGAATACCGAATAAATGAAAACGGCGGTATGATTATAGTTACCGAAGAGGGTACTATAGCAGAAATGAGAGACGATATGGCAGAAAAGAAAATGGCGCAAGACGGTAAAAAGATTAAAGAAGAGGAATTAGACGAGGTAGTAGTAGAGGACGTACCCGAAGTAGCGGTAGACGAAATAGCCGCAATAGTAGACGCAGTAGTAGAAGTAATTGCACCAATGATTACAGAAGTAAAAGAAGAGTTAAAAAAATATATGGAAACTATACCCCAAGCCGAAGAGGAGGGATATAGAGACGGAATCGACGACGAAAAGGAAGACGAGAGGCAAAAAATGAGTAAGCAAAAGCCCGCCCGTAAACCAATGAAGCACAACCCCGAAACAAGTACTAGAAAAGCAGCACAAACGCTTTATAGTCAAAACGCAGGAACACACACAACAAAAGACAGAGTATTTAACAAATTATTTAATTAGTATTAAAATTTAATAGAATGAAAAAAAGAACACAATTAAGAGACATTACGGGTAGTGGTTCGGTAGGAACAATTACTACAACTTATGAGGGACAGTACCTAGGCGAAATAATTTCGGCAGCGTTATTAAGTGGAGACACTTTAGACAAAGGCGGTATTACAATTAAGCCAAACGTGGCGTACAAAGAAATCGTAAAAAAATTATCTAGTACGGGATTGGTAACGGATGCAACTTGCGACTTTACAGTAACAGCAGACCAAATCAATTTATCACAAAGAGTTTTAGAAGTAGAGCCTTTCCAAGTAAATTTACAAATTTGTAAGAAAGATTTTTTAACAGATTATTTAGCTTTAGAAATGGGAGCTAGTGCTTATAAAAATTTACCTACATCATTTGCAGATTATTTAATGGCGCACGTAGTAGCCAAAGTAGCAGAGTCTACAGAGAATAATATTTGGAGTGGTAATGCAGCTTTAGCAGGAGAGTTTAACGGTTTAATTACTTTAGCTTTAACAGAGGCAGGAGTAGTAGACGTAGTTACAACAGCAACAAGTTTTGACTCTACGACAATCGTAGCAGAATTAGGAAAAATTGTAGACGCAATTAAGCCCGAAGTATATGGTAAAGAAGATTTACATTTATATTTACCAACGGTAGCATTTAAGGCATACGTAAGAGCTTTAGGTGGATTTGGTGCTGTAGGTGGTGGCGGTGTAGACCAACAGGGGTCTATGTGGTATGAGAATGGCGGTTTAACATTTGAGGGCGTAAAAGTCTTTAAAGCCCCAGGAATGCCCGCAACGTCAATTTTAGCAGCAGAAAAGAGTAATCTTTTTTACGGTACAGCTTTAATGGCAGACTCTAATGTTGCGAAAATTTTAGATTTATCCGACGTAGACGGTAGCGATAATGTAAGAATCGTTTTACGTTTCCAAAGTGGAGTACAAATCGGTGTAACAGAGGACGTAGTTTTATACACTCTAGCATAATCAATTATTAATAATAACTAAAGAGGGTAGGTAAGCTATAAGCCTATCTACCTTTTTTTGGTTAAAATAAAAAATAAAATAACAATGGCGTGTAATTCACTAAGTATCGGACGAGCTTTACCGTGTACCTCTTCAGTAGGGGGTATAAAAGCAATTTATGTAGCACCTTTTAATTCGCTAGGGGCTTTAACAATAGTAAGCGGACAAGTAACAGCAATCGGAAACGACGGTAGCGTAGACTTGTATAAATACGACCTAGAATCTAGTAATGGTTTAGAGCAGGCGGTAACGGCGTCCGCAGAAAATGGTTCTGTTTATTATGAACAAACCTTAACAATGACATTAAAAAAATTAGACTTGCTTTCGCAGCAGGAACTAATAGATTTAATCAAAAGTAGAACGCAAATTTTTGTAGAGGACTATAACGGTAACTACTTTTTAATGGGTGCTACCAACGGCGTACAAAGTTCGGGCGGTTCAATTACCACGGGGCAAGCTTATGGAGATTTAAGCGGATTTTCGGGTTTAACATTTACAGCACAAGAGACTCTACCCGCATTTTTTGTAGTACCTAGTGTAGTTACAGGAAATGCTAGTGCTAGTCAAATAGAGCCAAGTTAAGGTAAATTAAATATTAGCTAATTATATTAGGGGTAAGTCAATAGGCTGCCCCTTTTTTTATGCAAATACTTTAAAAATTACGTTATATAGATATGATAGTGTTAAAACCAACGACAGACCCGCAGACGTTTAAATATATACCCCGTGATTATACCACGGTAGCGGCTATTTTACTTAGAGACGACACAACAAACGAAACTATTGTATACAACCCTACTATAACAAAGGTAGGCGATTATTTAGAAATTACAGGGGTATTTAATTTAGTAGAGGGGCATTTTTACGACGTTAGAGAGGACACACCCGACGCCTATTGGAATAGCTGCCCTCTTTTATGGGAATTAAACGATAACACGTGGGACTATGAGTTTCCAATTACAGAGGAAGTTTATATAGATTTAATTTTTTGCACAGCGCAGGCAATTAATCAAAATGAGGACGAAGAGTATAATATAAATAAAGGTGTTTATATAACAGAAAATACAAGAAATAACGACTACGTAGTATTATGAAAAAACAGCTAAAAAAATATAATCAAAAGGCGGCAGTACCTACTAAAAACAAATCTAGTTTAAAGTTTGTAAATTTAGGTACATATACTAGCCCACTTATAAGCGAGGAGCAAAACCAAGAGTTTGTAAAATACGGGGCAGATAACGATTACTACGGTTACTTGCTAGATTTATTTAATGGTAGCCCTACAAATTCAGCAGCTATAAACGGTACGGCACAACTTATAGCGGGGCGTGGTTTAGATGCTACAGATAGTAGTAAAAAACCTAATGACTACGCCGTAATGCGTAAATTATTTAAAGACGAAACACTAAGCCGTTTAGCTATAGATTTAAAACTATTTGGTGGATGCTCTATGCAAGTTATCTACAACGAAGACAGGAGTAAGATAGTACAAGTAGAACACTACCCCGTAGAAACTTTAAGGGCAGAGCGTGCAAATGAAGACGGCGATATTACAGGATATTACTACGCCGCAGATTGGACGGACGTAAGAACGTCGGACGACATAAAAAGAATACCCGCTTTTGGATTTTCTAATGAAGATATGGAAATGTTATTTATAAAGCCGTATAAGTCGGGCTATTACTACTACAGCCCTGTAGACTACCAAGGGGGTACACAGTATATAGAAATGGAAGCGGAAATAAGTAATTTTCATTTAAACTCGTTAAAAAACGGTATGAATCCGTCGCTACTTTTAAATATGAATAGTGGTGTACCCGACGAAGATACACAGAGGGAAATAGAAAACAAAATTTACCAAAAATATGTAGGTACGTCAAATAGTGGACGTTTTATTTTAGCTTTTAATAATTCAGCAGAAGAGGCGGCAAGCGTAGAAACTATACAACTTTCAGACGCACACCAACAGTATCAATTTTTAAGCACAGAGAGCAGCCAAAAAATAATAATTTCGCACAGAATTACAAGCCCGTTATTACTAGGAATTAATAAAGAATCGGGTCTAGGTTCAAATGCAGATGAATTAAAAAACGCCTCTATACTTTATGACAACTCTATTGTTAGACCATTTCAAGATTTAATCTTACGAGGTTTTGATGAAATACTTGCCTATAATGATATTAGTTTAAATTTATATATAAAGACTTTACAACCTTTAGAGTTTATAGATTTAGAAAACGCAAATACTTTAGAAGAGATAGAGGAGCAAACAGGACAAAAGCAAGACTTTAAAACACAGTTAAAAGTAATTGACGGCAAACAAGCCTACGAGTCTATACAGCAGGCAGAAGATAAAGCTAATGAATTGGGCTGTATGGGCTACCACGAAATGATAGACGAAGACGGTAGAAAATGGTTTATGCCTTGCCAAAATCACACAGACTTAGATAAAAAAGCACCCGAATTAACAGAAGAGATAAAAGGGGCTTTATTAAAAAGACTAGCAGAAGTAGGCGAAGACGAAGATTTAGAAAATTGGGAACTTATAGACGCTAGACCGTCAAACGAATACGATAAACAATTACATAATACCTTTAATTTTGCTAGCGCAGTACGTAGTACACCTAATAAAAGTAGCGACCAAGATACAACTATTATTAAAGTACGATATGTTTACGCAGGGTCGCAAGCACCCGAAAGAGAATTTTGTAGAGATATGGTTTCGGCGTCAAGGGTTTACAGAGTAGAAGACCTAGATAGCGACAACCCAAACTATAACGGAAACGCACAGAATGTAAACGAGGGTCTAGGAATACGAGGCGCAGATAACTATAATATTTTTCTTTATAAAGGCGGTGTTAATTGCCAACATTTTTTTGAGAGACGAACATATTTAAGAAAAAATAATAAAAGAATAACAGTAAACGAAGCACGACGTTTAATTATAGCTATTGACCCTAATATGAGAGACGAGGCTAGAATAGTAACAAATCCTAGAGAAGTAGCACAAATAGCAGAAGCACAAAACGATTATTGGAAATACGACAGATAAAACTATGGCAACAGCACTTTTTATAAATAGGACAGACCTAGTAAAAAACACAATTATAAATGGAAATGTAGATACGGACTCGTTTTTACAATTTGTAAATTTATCGCAAATACAACATTTACAGATATATATGGGTACGGCTTTATACGAGCAAGTAAGCGAGGCTATATTAGCAGACAATATAAGCGCAGATATGGACGCTTTGCTAAAAGATTTTTTACAGCCAATGCTTATTCATTTTACAATGGTAGATTACCTACCTTTTAGTAGTTTTACAATTTCACAGGGCGGTTTACAGAAACATACTAGCGAAAATGCACAACAGGCTACTAGAGAAGAGGTAGATAGTTTAATTCAAAAGCACCGTAATTTTGCAGAGTTTTATACAAGACGATTTATAGATTTTATGAGTTTTAATGCGTCCGCAAAGTTTCCTAAATATTTTGAGAATAGAAACGACGATATGTACCCTAGCAGAAGTGCGGCTTTTGTGGGTTGGGTTTTATAAAATGAAAAAAGAATATATCATAAAGTCGGTAAACGTAAACAAATTAATAAGTTACGTATTAAAAAAAGATACTAATAAAAAAGTTAAAATAAAAAAGAAAAATGAGTACACTACAAAATAAGAAAATAAAGGACACTTACGAGGGTTTACTTAAAACCTCTACAAATTTAGCTTTAGACGGTACACTTACACAAATACAAGACGGTACGGGGCAAAATAGCAATGTTAAAATAAATAATTTAGGAGAAATAGAGCTTAATACATTAAGATTTTCAGCCCTAGAAGATAGTCTCGCAGTTTCTATAACAGGTTTTTTAGTCTCTAGTGAGCTGTTTTTGTCTACGGAAACAAAAATACCTACTGTAAAATCTGTTAAAGAATATGTAGATAATAATATTTCGGCGCAGGATTTAGATTTTAGCGGTAATATAGGGACAGGGGACGTAGAGCTAGATAGTGAAATTTTTATAATTGAGGGTAAAAGCGGCATTACAACAGAAGCGACGTCGAATGCTTTAATTATTGACGGTAGTGCTTTAGAAACAAACATAAATACGAATACTAGCGGTTTAGCAACACTTAATAGCGAAGCCGAAAAGATAGCAAATAAAGGAGTAGCAGACGGTTACGCACCGCTAGATGCAAATGTTAAAATACCCGAATCCTTTTTACCCGCTAGTATTATAGGTGGCTTAAAATTTCAAGGTACGTGGAACGCAGCTACAGACACCCCTAGTTTACCTCTAGCAAGTACGGTAAACGGACACTATTACATAGTAAGCGTAGCAGGAACTTTTGAAAGTATTATTTATGGTGTTGGAGATTGGATAATTTCAAACGGTGTAGCGTGGAGTAAAATAGATAATACCGAAAGCGTTTCGACAGTTTTTGGCAGGGTAGGTAATGTAGTCGGAGTAGGAGCAGACTATGCGGCATTTTATCCTACCATTGCAGAATTAGCTACCACTAATATAAACGTAGGTATAAATACAACGGATATTGTTAATATCAAAATAGATATTTTAAATAATTCAGCACTTATTTCTACTGCATACATACTTATTGCAGGTAACGAATCAACAGGCTCAATTAACACAAGTAATATTTTAACCAACGAAGCAAATATTGCTACAAATGTTACAAATATAACGGAAAATTTTAATGCTATTACATCAAGTAATATTGATATTGCAGCAAATACTGCTGCTATTGCAGCGCATCCTATAATCATAAATGGTTTGGTAAATAATTTAGGGTCGCAAGGTTCAGGAGGATATGATTTTATGGAATGGACTAGTAACATTACAGGTTCTACCCAAATACCTTTATGGAGAAATCCACAAGCTTTGAAAGTTGCAAAAATTACTTTTGTTTGGATGGGTTCTACCGCATTACAAATTGGTGCAGGAGAACAAGTGGCGTTTACAATAGGAAATATCACGAATAATACTTCTGCGGAAATAGGTAATTTTAATCCTCTTGCACCGCTTTTTACTTTAGATACTTCTTTTAACAATACTTTTGCATCGGGCGAGGTAACATTTGCAACCCCTATTCCTTTGGCAGCATTTCAAAATTTAGCAATAGTAGGTACGGAGACAGGAACAGTAACACCAAATAACGGAGAGTTAGGTATTTCATTATTATTATTAACTGTTTAGTAAATTGAAGTTTTAAAAGAATAAAAAAATGAATTTAAGCGATATTAAAATGTATGCCTTTAATATTAGTAGTTTAGCTATTAGCATTACAAACGTAGACGTAGTTTTAAAAATTGTTCTGTTACTTTTAAGTATTGCCTATACAGTACATAAATGGTATTTAATGGCTAAAGAAAATGAGAAAAATAAATAAAATCATTATACATTGCACAGCTACCCCAAAAGGTAGAGAGGTTAATATAGCCACTATACGTAAATGGCACGTAGAGGATAACGGGTGGCAGGATATAGGATACCACTTTATAATATCTTTAGACGGCGAAGTAGAAGAGGGTAGACCAATAGAAAAAACAGGAGCGCACACTTACGGCGAGAATTGGGACAGTATAGGTATTGCTTACGTTGGCGGTATGAATAGAGAAAATACCAAAGCAGAAGATACACGCACAGAGAGTCAAAAAGAGAGTTTAATAGACTTAATATGTATGTTAAAAGACAGTTACGGCGGTACGGTTTACGGACATAGAGATTTTAGTAATAAAGAATGCCCTAGCTTTGACGCTAAAAAAGAATACGAAAACATAAGTAACAGATACTAATGAATATAAATTTAATATTACTAGTACCTACGGGTTTTATGTTAGGGTTACAATATTTTGAGCCTAGCAAAACGCAAGAGAAATTTAACTTTAACGAATTAAATATATACCTCTTATTTGTACAATTTCAAATACAATGGAATGAATAAGATTTTAAAGTGGTTTAGCGGCAACGTAATAGAGCAAGTAGGTAAGGTTATAGATAATTTATTTACTAGCGAAGAGGAGCGTTTAAAAGCCAAAAACGAGATATTTAAAGTACTTAAAGAGCAGCAGCTAGAACTACAGAAATTACAAACCGAGGTAATATTAGCAGAAGCAAATGGTAATTGGCTGCAACGTTCGTGGCGACCTATACTTATGTTAGCTTTTGGTTTTATTGTTATTTATGTTAAATTTATAGCACCTTTATTTAATTTACCAATACCCGAACTAGAAAATGAGTTTTGGAATCTACTACAAATAGGCATAGGGGGCTATGTGGTGGGTCGTAGTGGCGAGAAAATGATAAAGACATACGCTAGCACCAAAACAAAATAAAAACGTCTTAAAACGTTTAATAGCATATTTCGTTATAGTAGTATATATATACAGTAGTATATATCTATATAGCAGTAGACTACTATATATTAGTAAAAAAACGACTATTAAAAACTACTAGCCTAATTTATTTACAACTATTTTAAGATATTTTTATATTACATTTGCTCTATGGCAAAACTTAAAAAACCGACTGTATCTAGTCTAAAGAAAAAACTAGACATTATTTTTAGTAAATACATAAGATTAAAAGATGCAGACGCTTTAGGAAATGTAGCTTGCTATACTTGCGGAACTGTAAAAAAATGGGAAAAGGACGGTATGCAGGCAGGGCATTTTATGAGTAGAAAACACACGATAACTAGGTGGGACGAAAAGAACGTAAAGCCACAATGCTATACCTGTAATTGCCACTACTACGGGCGTCAATTTGAATTTAGTATAAACTTAAACAATGAATACGGCGAGGGTACGTCCGAAGCTCTATTAACTAAGAGTAGGCAGCTACAGAAAAACAACGTCGTAGACTTATTAAAACTAATTGAAATTTTTACAAAAAAGCTAACAGAATTAAAATAATACTATTACATTTGTATTTCTAGTATTCATTTTTCGTAAGTGGGTATTTGTTTATATCGGTTCAAACGGCACTCTTAATCGGGTGCTTTTTGTTTTTTATTTACTTTTATTTGGTAGTTATAAACATTTATTTATATCTTGCGAACTAATTTAAAAACCGAGACAATGGAAACCTTATTACATTTTTTGCACTACAGAGTAGAAGCTATGACTACAGAGATAGACAGGCTACAAAGTAAAAACGATTTTTTAATCGCAAATAACCAAGTATTAACCCAAGAAATAAACCTTATTCGATATGAGCAGTAAAGCAGTAATAAAAGATATAGTACCTAGCGGTCTATGGAATGGACTAACTAAATACAAAGTTACTTTTGAAAATGGCAAGCAATATACTTTTTTTGCTAAAGGCGATTTTAAATTTGCTGTAGGTAGTGAAATAAAATACGAGGTAACTAACGAAGAGTATAAAAATGCTAGAGTACCTTTAGAGGAGTACCCAAAAGAGGGCGAGTCGAATTTAGTAAAACCTCTAGTAAACGAAGTAAGACGTAGTAGCTTAATTGATACTAATTTTACTTATAAAACGCATTCGGCAGAAGACGAGCAGCTACGCCTAGAGTGTATAAAAGCGGCAGCTAATTTTAACCAAATGAAAACCGTAGGCGCAGATACAGTAATTGAAGAGGCTAAACAATTTTTTAATTTTATAAAACAATAACGATATGAATAGTAAATACGAAAGTGAGTTTGTAAATAGTTTTGTCTGTAAAGACGAGCCGAAATATGATTGGATAGTAGCAAAGCTACATATTAAAACTAGCGAGTTTAAAGACTTTATTAAAAAGTATGAATCTCATATAGAAGAGAACAACGGTTTTTTAAGTATAGACGTTTTAAGAGCGCAGAAAGACCCTAGCAAAATGTATGCTAAGTTTACTAAGATAAATAAACAGGCAGGACAACAGGCAGTTAAAAAGGTGGCTATGGCAGAATTTATGCCCGACAGAGAAGCTACAAAACCCGAAGACGATTTACCGTTTTAAAAGTGTACATTTATAAAAAATAATTAGGGGTCGTAAAACGCCCCTTTTTTTACCACTAAATTTAAAAACCGATATATGTTAGTAAAATACAATGAGCAAATAAAGACCTTAACAAGCATAAGAAAAGGAGAGCTAGAGCAGGGCTTAAAATTAGATATAGCAGAAATTGACGAGTACTTTAGATTTAAACCGCAAGACTTTGGTATATGGCTAGGACACGCAAACGTAGGTAAAACCTCTTTAACTCTTTATTTAATGCTTTTATACAGTATAAGGCACAATAAAAAATGGCTTATATACAGTAGTGAAAATGAGCCTTACGAGTTAATACAGAAGCTACTAGAGTTCTTAATAGAAGAGCCTATAAATAGAATTATACCAAACGATTTTAATATGGGTATTGATTTTATAAAAACTCATTTTCAGTTTATAGACAACGGCAAATTATATACCTACAAAGGTTTGCTAGAAGAGGCGCAAAACCATAGAGTAGCTTTTAAATACGACGGGTTTCTAGTAGACCCCTACAACTCTTTAATAAAAGACAAAGAAATGTTAAAAGGTTTAGGCGGACACGAATACGATTATGAGGCAACAACCGAAATGAGGTTATTTTGTAAAAAGAATAAAGTTTCGCTTTGGTTATGTACGCACGCAAACACCGAAGCAATTAGACAAATCTATAGAGAGGGACAGTATGCGGGTTATCCAAAAGTACCCGAAAGCTCTAGCGTCGAGGGCGGGGGTAAATTTGTAAACAGGGCAGATTTTTTCGCAGTAGTACATAGGTTTATACAACACCCTACGGAATTTATGGACTCGCAGCTACATATTAAAAAAGTTAAAAGTATTTCTAGTGGTGGTAGGTGTACCCCTTTAGACGACCCAATTAAAATGCGTGCAATTATTAACAACGTAGGCTACTCTATAAACAATGAAAGCATAGTAAAAAGTCTTAAATTAATTAACGCACCTTTTTAAATTTAATTTTTATTTATAACTTGCTGTTAATGAAGTCGGTATTATCAAAAGTTTTTGAAAAGCATAAACAATGGCTAGAGATAGTCGGGAGCTTTAACGTCAATAAAGATACCGCAGCCGACATAGTTAGCGAAATGTATATAAATGTATCTAACCATTTAGAGAAAAAAGATACTAGCATTATATACCAAAAGGACGAAATTAACTATTACTTTATCTACGTTACTCTTAGAAATTTAGTGTTTGATTTAAAGCGAAAAGAAAAAAAAGTAACATACGTAGGAACGGAATTTATAGACGACACAGGGACAGAGGCATACGTAGAAACACCCGACACCTACAGCAAAGTTAAAGCTATAAATGATTGGTACGAAAACCCCGAATACCTAAAGATGCTAGAGAATGAAACAAACCTAGACAGCTTTACAACTGAAAAAATGCATATCTATTATTTACGTAGAATTTTTAAAGAGGTTTACATAGATAAAAAGAAATTAATGCAATTTAGCAGGGAATCAAAAATAACCTATTGGAGTTTAAGAAATACTCTAAAAATAATTAAGAAACAAATAAATTTAGAATATGAAACTAGGGACACTACTAGAAAAGATTTTTAAATACACAGGCATTAAATGGCTAGTAAAAAAAATAGTAATTGATTATCTAGGATATGAGAATTGCGGATGCGAAAAAAGACGAGATGCTTTAGATAATTTTAAATTCAAAAGAAATGGATAGCGACGACTTATTATTTTGGGAAGACTTTAGAGCTAGTAATGCAACTACAATTACCAACGAAGAGTTTAAAAGGATTTGCGCTATGTATAGTGTATATTTAAGTAAAAATTATACAGAGCCTTGCACCTGTAGCCCTAAAGCTATACAGCGTTTTATTACGGCTTTAAACAAAGTATATGACAATAGATAAAGTACACGCTTTAGAAAAGGCGGTAATACAGATTTTGAATTTTGACGGGTGGAAATTAGTTTGGACGGGCGAGGGTAGCTCGCATTTCGACGCAGAGGGTTTAACACCTAAAGGCGAAAAGTGCGTACTAGAAATGAAGTTTAGAAATAAATACTACGACACTAAACTACTAGAAAAATACAAGTACGATAAATTAATGGCTATTGATAAAGATATAGTTAAATTATATTTCGTAGCAGACCCTAAAGGAAATTATTTATATTGGTTAAACAAAATGAATATGCCCGAACTAGAAAATAAGTCTATACGAAAAACTACGCTATGGGATGCACAAAAGACAAATAAAGAAATTTATATGCTACCCGAAAGCAAAGCCTCTATTATAAATAAAAACGAGCCTAGCCGCACAGGTAAAAGCATTTGGGACGAATACCACAAAAAAAATCTAAAATAAATATGGGACTAATAATATTTGTACTTTTTATAAACCTAGGGGTGCTTTTTATCGTATGGAATTTACAGCGAAAGCGTAAATAATTTTTTACATTTCTACCTAGTTATTAACAATATTTGTAGTAACTTGCGCAAATGAAAAACCATATAAATAATACTACGGAAACTAGCGTACTAGACATCGAAGAGTTTAGCTACCTAGGACATTTTGAGGCGTGTACGAATATCATTGCAGAATGGAGCGACAGAGCCAAAGACAAAAAAACTTTATCCAACGAACTTACTACAGTAGCCAACTCCTTATATCGGATAGGCGTTTATGTTTCTAATATGCAGGAGAGGCAGCGAACTATAGATAGCTATACTACAAAGCTACGCAGGGCGCACCTAGAGGCAGAGGCTAAATTGTTAGTACTAAAAACCGAAATAGCGGACAAAAATATAGATATATGTTTGGAATAAAAAAAAGGTACGAAATTGAATATTGGTACTATACGGCGTGGGGGTACGATAATGAGTACGTAGACATAGAAGCCTACGACGAGGAGCAAGCTATTAAATTAGCTAGGACTACAGGGCATAGTAGTAAAGGAATTAAACATAAAATTTATAGAAGATATGAGCAATACGATTAAATTACTAGACGGTAAAAACTATAACAAAGCAGAGCTACTAGAGAAAATGGTAGACGACAACTTTTATTATGGCGAACTAAACAAACTCGCTCTAAGCAGTAGTAGTTTAAAGTTAATGTTAGATAGCCCTAAAACTTATTACTATGTTACGAAGTATGCTAAAAACGAAACAACACCCGCATTACGGGCAGGGCATTTATTTCATACAGCTATATTAGAGCCTGAAAAGTACGAGAAAATAAAATTTATAGACGTACAAAGTAGGAATACTAAAAAGTTTAAAGAGGCTAAAGAGCATTTCGGTAGCGAGGTTTTTACAGCAAAAGAACGTATAGAAAACGAAAGACTAGTAGATGCAATGTATAAAAATCCTAAAGCTATAGAATTACTAGGCGACTGTAAAACAGAGGTAGCTGCAATAGGTACAATAATGGGTAAACCATTTAGAGGCAAAGCGGACATATTAAAAAACCAAGGGGGCGGAATTGTAGATTTAAAAACTACAGTAGACGTACAAAATTTTAGCAAGAGTGCTTTTAGATACAAATACACTTTACAAGCGGCTATATATTGTGAGTTATTTAGCACACCCGAAAAGCAATTAACACACGAAGACTTTACGTTTTTATGTATTGACAAAGCAAACCTAGATATTGGGGTTTGGAAATGCAGCGAGGAGTTTTTAGAGTATGGCAAGCTAGAACTTAAAAGAGGTATAGAGAGGTACGAAACTTATATACGTCCCGACTTTGATATTAACGATTACACGATACAGGGAACACTTTAAAACAAAAAACGATATGATAATTGAAGACATAGTATGGGAAGCATTACGAAAGCAAATAGAGCTACACGCGGGTAAGGATAAAAACATTACAGACGTAAGAATAAATTACCAACTTAGAGTACCAAAATACGGTACTAGAAATTACCTAGACTTAACAGCGAAAATAGACGCAGACAAAGAAAAGGGTAAATGCTAGTTAGTTATACCTTAGAAGTAAGAGATAGACGAGACGGGGGTAACTCTTATAGGATAATAAATAACAAAACGCAAAAGGCAGCACGTTTTTATATTACCCCTAGAATAAAAAAGAATGGTAAAATGTTTAAGTATTTACTTGACAGCGCAATTAATCGAATAACTAAAACTTAAAAAAATGAATAGAGATAAACTTACAGAATTATATAAGCTATACAATTTAACAGCAGAAGATTTTTTCAAACACAAACACTACACTATTATTACTAGAAGTGGTATTGAGCGTATAATAGCAGCAGAGAATATAGAAATAAAATACGAGGTTATAAAGTGCGAATCTAATTTTGCAGTAATTAAAGCGGTAGCTAAACGAGCTTTTGTAAAAGACACAGAAACTATAGAAACATTCGGTAGTGCTTTAAAAGGCAATGCCTATGGAGAGGGTAGTACTAATACGTGGTATGTAATGGAAATGGCAGAAAAGCGAGCTATGAGTAGGGCGACCTTAAAGCTATGCGGTTTGTATAGTATGGGGGTATTTGGAGAAGACGAAAGCGAAAATTTTAAACGTAAATAATGAGACAAAAAAAACTTACACAGCAACAAAGAATAACAACCCTAGAGAGGGTAATAGCGCAGCTTTATTTAAGGGTACAAACTAATAGTAATATACTAGATAAAATCACAGAAGATGATAAACTACAAAGCAACTAAATTTCAACAAGTCGCAGATTTGGTAATAAATTATACGGGTACGGATATATTCAATCCACGTAAGCAGCAGGACTTTGTAGACTGTAGAGGTTTATTTGATACCATAATGCGAAACGAGTACGGTTTTACTTTAGAGGCTATAGCTAAATTCTACCAACGAAAAGGTTTTAGCAAACGCTCGCATTGCACGATTTTATATAGTGTAAAAAATTTCTCTAATGAAATAAAATACAGACGTAAAGATTTAAACGAATACCTAATAGAAATACTACAGACAGAGGTAACGCTAAGACAGTACGAAACGATATTTAATTTGATAATGAAAGTTAAAACACAAAAAGGTTTGCAGCAGATAAAATACCTAGCGCATAAAATCATAAACAACATAGACGTTAATAGTTCTAAGTTTGTGGGAACTTACCCCGAAATGGAAATAGTACCCGAAAATCAACTAGACTTGCTTAGAGCTATAGAGAAGCAGGAAGTTATATTAAGTAAAGCAGCAGACGGTATGCAGGCAAATTTTTAAATATAACGTTATATAAGTATGTTATACGACCAAGAGCAAAGCAAGGAGAGGCTATTAGAACAACTAGAATATAATTTAGGCATAGTCTCTACTAGCTGTATTAATGTAAAAGTATCTAGGGCTACGCACTATAGGTGGATAAAAGAAGACCCCGAATATAAGCAAAGAGTTTCCGAAATTAACGAGTTTGCTATAGATTTTGTAGAGTCTCAACTTTACGAAAAAATAAAACAATTAGATACCGCTAGCATTATATTCTACTTAAAGAGTAAAGCAAAGCACAGAGGGTATATAGAGAGGCAACAGGTAGAAGTAACAGACCTAAAAGAATTTACCGTCAAAGTTATTGAGTAATGAGCGAGATACAAACAAATGTAGTTTGGCGATATTTAGAGGACACAGACAAAAAAATAGTAATTTTGCAAGGTGGGACGAGAAGCGGAAAAACCTACAACTCTATGCTATGGCTAATTTTTTCTTATTGCCAAAGACACACAGGTAAAACTATAACTATATTTCGTTCTACGTACCCCGCACTAAGGGCTACAGTTATGCGTGATTTTTTCGACATACTAAAAGAACACGATTTATACAAAGACCAAAACCACAACAAATCTAATAGCGAGTATAAACTAAATGGCAATCTTTTTGAGTTTGTAAGCGTAGACCAAGCTAGCAGATTAAAAGGACGTAAAAGAAATTTAGCATTTTTAAATGAATGTAATGAAATGACCTACGACGCCTTTACACAGATTATATTTAGGACTGTAGGTGTAGAGGGCGACCCTAGCGTAATAATGGACTACAACCCGTCGGACGAGTATTCGTGGATATACACAAAAGTAAAGACTAGAGAAGACTCGCAATTTACTATTACAACTTACAAAGACAATAAATTCTTAGAGCAAACTTTAGTAGACGAAATCGAAAGACTAGAAGATACCGACCCCGACTATTGGCGAGTGTACGGGCTAGGGCAAGTCGGACGCAACAGGGCTACAATATTTAAAGTAAACGAGTGCGAAGAGATACCGCCCGAAGCAAAGCTAGTCTCAAAAGGTTTAGATTGGGGTTTTGTAAATGACCCGTCGGTGTTGGTAGAAACCTATGTACTAGGTAACTCGCTGTATATTAATGAGTTATTCTATGAGTACGGAATGACAAACCGAGACATACATAACAAATTACTAGACCTAGGACTTACTAGGCAAGACGAAATTTTTGCAGATAGTAGCGAGCCTAAAAGTATAGACGAACTACACCGTTTCGGGTGGAACTGTAAAGCAGCGACAAAAGGCAAAGACAGTATCTTAATGGGTATTGATTTAATGAAACGTTATAACATATACGTAACTACTCGCAGCTCTAATACTCTACAGGAATTTCGCAATTACAAATGGGTCGAAGACAAAAACGGAAACCTGTTAAATAAACCCGTAGATAAATTCAACCACAGCGTCGATAGTATTAGATATTCTATTTTTAAAAAGCTATCCAAGCCCAACGTAGGACGCTACGCAATACGCTAATTACCACCACTAAAATCTTACTGTTAAAGTTTTGTTAATTTAGTTATTAACATAGCTGTAAATATCTATATATAATGTATATTTAGGTGTTGGGCGACACTACCCCTAAAAGACGTCCCTCTATTCTTTGACATATTGACTACTAATAAACGCTAGAAGTAAGCACAGTTTATGGCTACGACCATATAAATAACAGAGCTAGGTACGGTTAAAAAAGTAGGTTTTCGGCAAGTACAATAACAGGGCAATTAAGCCCGCAATAAAAACCATATAACAAAATGAAAAATTTAAACGAAGTATTAGAAACAATGAAATTAAACGATAAATTAACCGTAGAATATACGATAGGCGACTGTTTAGGCAGGACATACAACTACATTATAGAGAAGTACAACAGCGACGAGGGCTTAAACAACTTTATGATTGGTAAAGAGGGTTTACACGGTATAGGCTCTTACAATGTAGCAGGCATTACAAGAGGAGCTTTAAACCTATATACGTTTGATATATTCAATAATAGTATAAAGGTTAGAATTAAATTAAAAGATTTATCACTAGTAAGTTTAGAGAGACATACACCTAAAGTAGATAAAGCGTAATAATAATAGGGGTGTAAAAACCCCACTTAAAAACCATATAATGAAAACTACAGAAACTAGAGAAGTAATAAGAACAGTAAATTTAGACGAGCAAGTATATAAGGGCTACAAAGTAGAATGTAGCGAGGTAAAAAAATACCACGTACACATCAAAAATTTAGTACCAATGTGGTATAAAACATATTACGAATGTAAGTCTAACTGTATTGCAGCAGGCGCAGCACCTGTATATTTTGACTCACTAAAAGAAATGAATCAATTTTACGACGAGTGGGAATTAGAAGCTACAAATGAATAAAACTATCGCAAACCGAAAAGGACTGAAAAAGATAGTATAAGGGGTTAAAATAGTTTAGCCCTTTAACAAATTTAAAACTAAAAAAATGATAAACGATAAAGCAAGATTTTGGACGAGTAAAAAAGACAACACACCGTATTTTTGTATATTAAATAATTTCTTAGACGGCTACAGAGCCACAGACAAAGAAGTAAAAAGACGTAGGCTACTAGGCTTAAATGATTTTTTTGAGCTATACGACAGCGACGACATTAAATACTACAGCGGCTACGCTAACTTTGAGGCAATGTATGACAGAGAGTATGACGAGTTTACTATCTTAGATATAGCGACCCTAGACAGCGGATGCACTTATATAAAGACTAGAAATAAACTAGGTAAAATGGAAATGGTATAAACCTTTAAAACTAAAAAAAATGATAGACACATATACGGAACAAGCAATACACAAATATTTTACAATGCATAACATAATGGGCGTAACCATAGTCTTTGAGGACGACGAAACGCAGGACGTAAACTATAACAACCCCTACCACGTTATAGAGCTAATAAATGAACACCCCGAATACAACGTATTTATGCCAATTCAAACTACAGATATTAACCTTTAAAAACAAACACAATGAGACAATTTGACGATTTACTATGGAAAGTACAACAAGCAGTTAAGACAGATAAAGTAGGCACTAAAGAAATTTACTTTACTTACGAAACACCCGACGAAGTAGCTCATATAGAAGTTTACGACGTAGCAACAGAAAAGACCCTAGACAGTTATACAGGGTCTCGTCTTACTGTAGAGGTAATATCCGAAAAGTACCCGCAATTTTTTGCAAACACAATATAATTTTTAACCTTTAAAAACAGACACAATGAGTATAAGAATAAATTACGACTTAAAAAGTGAAAACGAAATTTTAAAAAGACTAATTAAAGACTCTTACATTTTAATAAACTATGACGCTAGAGATTGCGACGGTTGCAGCACCTCTAAAGTTTTGAAGTTTACAAGCCTAGACGAGATATACAAA
>Ga0308011_10000269_pt1 | contig 28354 bp, 36 predicted proteins | sample Neamet177_FD_203144 | JGI IMG/M metagenome (GOLD analysis project Ga0308011, IMG submission 203144) | Marine microbial communities from water near the shore, Antarctic Ocean - #177 | ecosystem: Environmental > Aquatic > Marine > Unclassified | place: Southern Ocean | collected 2014-07-25 | reverse complement strand
AGATTATTTTTATAATAAAAAAACTATAGCTGCAGATGCTACTCATGAATTTATTATTAACGTATTAATTTTACAAGAAGATAATAAGTTAAAAATGCTATCAGATATTACAGGGCCAGATATAACAGTTAGTTTATTAGAAATTAACAGAGAGGATAAATAATGTCGTTTATAGAGCAAGAAGCAAGTGTAAAATACGAAGTGATAGATGGTAAGAAAACACCAGTTATTAAACCTAAAATAGAGGTTACTTTAAAGAATTTAAAAACAAACAAAGAGTATAATTCAGATGCTGAGGCGTTGCAAGACGTACAAAACCCTGATACAGATACCAAAGCGGAAGACATTTCTAGAAGTGTTACAGCCTACGTAGCTCATGTACCTTTAGGAACGGAAACAAATTTATTCTAGATTGACTAGAGTAAAAAAAACGAGTAAAATGGTTGATACTAGCTTACATTCAAGAGTTGCTATCTTGCCATTCAACAAATAAAATATAAAAATTATGGGATTTAATCCGTTTAAAAAAGCACGTAAATTTGTATCAAAGATTATACCTAATGAGGTAAAACCTTTCTTACCTTATTTAATGGCAGCGATGCCAGGTGGCATGGGGTTATCTGCAGGTTTACAAAAATTTGGTGGAGATGCTTTTTTAAAAGCAGCACTTACTAAAGGTCTAAGCGACGATGAAGCGGATTTAAAAGACATTGCAAGAACAGGTATTTTTGCAGCAGCACCAACAGCAATTGGTGAAGGTTTAAATGTAGCTGGAAATTCTCTTATTAACGACGCAACCCTAGGAAATGTAGCGGGTACAGGTAAACTTGAATTTGCTCAAGCTCTTAAAAATGCAGGTAACTCTAGTTTATTAAATCCTGAAGGAATTATGGCTAATGCTAAAATGATTGGCGCTCAAGGTTCAGTAGACTATGGTGTTAAACAAGCAGAAATTGCTGAAGACGAATTAGATGAATATAATAGAATGTTAAAAGAACAAGGTGTTGGAGATAGAACTGAAAGAAGAGCGGCTATTTTTGATATATTTATGAACGCAGGATATGACGGTGACTATGTAAATGAAATGTTAGATGGTTATGGTTACGCAGATGGTGGTAGAGCAGGATATAGATATGGTAAAAGTGTAAGTATGGCTAGAGGTAAGGGTAAACAGAAAGCACCAGAAAGTGCTACAGGTATTACAGGTATTACAATAAACGCAGAAGCAGGTGACGATGAAGAATCAATGACTATGGCTGACTTTATAGAATCTATGAAAGGTGACGATGGTTTTGATGTAGAAGATTTGGGAACAATGAGAGAAGGATTAGAAATGTTTTATGGTACACCAATGATGGGTAACGCAGAACCTGTTCCTATGATGAGATTTGACAAAGGTGGGGTTGTAGATATAGCAAAAGCTAAGAAGGCTATAGCTAAAGCTAAAAAAAATAAAAAACCAAAGAAAAGTAAAGATAAAAAATATAACTTTTTTGATTTAGTAGATAAAGAAGCTCAAGATAAAAGAGATGATAAAAGAGAAAAAGAATTAGATATAAAATATAACGCTCAAAACTATCCTCCTTCCATGAGAGGAAATTATGAAGAAGGTGGTCTTACTCAAAAAGATTTAAATAACTATTTAAAAGATAGAAAAAAAAGAGATAAAAGTAATAGTGAACAAGAATTTTTAGAAGATTTTAAAGATTGGAAAAAATCTAAAAATAAAAAAATAGAATATGCCGCAGAAGGTGGTATAACAGGGGTAAAAACCAATGGTAATTTAATGGGTTTAAAAATGGGTGGAAGCCCTATGGAAATGGATTATAGACAAGGAGGGTTTATTCCTGTAGGTTCTAAAGAAAGAGCAGATGACGTACCTGCAAGACTTTCTAAAAATGAATTCGTCATGACTGCAGATGCTGTAAGAGCAGCGGGTGGTGGAAGTGTGAATAAAGGTGCGAAGAGAATGTATAATTTAATGAACAACTTGGAGGCAAAATAATGTCAATAATGAAAAAAATAAGAAGTAAAGTAGATAAAGCGAGGAAAAAATATATTCCTACTTTCGGAGAACAACATTCAAAAGCAAAAGCAGAAGGTAAAAAAACTTTTAGATCTACTAGAGATGATACTAAAAAAGGTAATTTAGAATATTCTACGGAAACTAAAGCTGAAAAAACTAAAGCTCAAAAAAGACTATCTAATAGAGAAAGAGGTAGTACTGGGGATAAGAGTAAACAACTTTCTGACAAAGGTGCTGCTTTTAAATTAGCTAAAAAATCTGGTAAAGATACTTTCATGCATAAAGGTAAAAAATATTCTACTCTTTTAAAAGGTGAAAAAAAGAAAAAGCTTTTACAGATGCCAGAACTTTCAGGCAAGACTTCTACTAAAATTAAAAAAATAATAAGAAGTCCTAAAAGAAATGGTGGAAGGGCGTTAAGAGGTTACGGAAAGGCTATGAGATAACAAATGGCTGAAACAATAACACGACAGTATAGAGAACCTTTTGTAGAAACCGCTGGTCTTGGTGTAACAACCGAAGGATTACGTTTACTTAATCAAAATATCCCTACATCCACGTACACCGGAAATCAATTCATTCAAGGACAATCGGCATTAGAAGGACAGGCTGCAACAGCCGCAGCGGGTCTTGGAGCGTTGACCGGGGCACAAGGTTATCAACAATTTCAAAGTCCATATCAACAACAAGTAATTGATGCATCACTCGCAGAGTTTGATAGAAACGCTGCAGTACAACAAACAGGTTTAAGAGATTCAGCTATTCAAATGGGTGCTTATGGTGGTGGTAGAGAAGGTATTATGCAGGCTGAAGCTATGAGAAATAATCAATTAAATAGAGGACAACTTCAATCCGGATTATTACAAGAAGGATTTCAAAATTCACAAGCTCAAGCATTGGCACAACTACAGGCACAACAAGGATTAGGAACTTACCAAACTCAATTAGGTGGTCAAGGAAGACAACTACAACAAGCAGATTTAAGTGCTCAACAAGAATCAGCTAGAGAAGCAGCTTTTGCTGACTACACTAGATTAGGTTTAGTTGGACCGCAACTAGCATCAGTAATTGGTGGATTCCCTGCAGCAACACAAACACAATCAACACCTCCTCCTAGTGCTACACAACAAATTATGGGGATCGGTATTGGTGCAGCTGGACTAATGGGTGCATTAAGGTAATGAGTAAAATTTTAAAACGACCTATGTTCAGAGGTGGTGGAACTGTTTCTAGTTATGGAAATGGTATTGCAACTGGACTAGGTTATGCAGACGGTGGACAAATTGGTGGTGGTGTTATCCATGGAGAAAAAATGGGTAATAGATATGGATTTGCTGAACCAGTAATTGATAAGAAAAAAGCGAGACAAGAAGAGATTATTAAAAATGTTCAAAGTTTATATCCAGATTTAAGTTTAGAAGAACAAATTAAAATAGCAGGAGAAGAGTTAGGTAAAGAAGATTTATTTTTAGATAGATCAGGTATTGGTTCTGTTTTAAAATTTGGAGGAAATCTTTTATTGGATGCTACTTCTTCTGTTATGGATACTGCTATTAACGTTCCTATAAATTCAATAGGAAGATTGTTTGGGTACAATCCAGGTTTATCGGCTAATAAAAATGTTGAAGATATAAAAACAAGTTTATTTGGAGATCAAGCAGAAATATATGATCCAAATGATCCAGATAGAGATGAAGATGCTAACCCACAAGTAGCAGAATTTTTTGGTCTTAATACAAATGCTAAAAATACAGGAGAGGCAAGAGAAGATAAGGCAAAAGAATTATTAGAAATAGCTAATGAAAATGCAGCACAAGCAGAAATAGAAAAAAGAAAAGCAGCTGATCTTATAAATCAAAATAAACAAATTGAAAACATGTATGGTGATGGAAAAACAGATACAGATGTAATGAAAGATTACATGGAAATGTTTAGTGAAGCATATGGTACTGATCCTGAAGAATTAAAAAGATCTAAGTATTTGGAACTTGCAAAATTTGGTGCTAACTTATTAGCACAACCAGGTGGATCTTTATCAGAAGCAATAGGTAGAGCAGCTTCTCCTTCAATAGAAGGTTTAACTGCAATAGCTAAAGATGAAAGAGAAGGTCAAAGACAATTAAAAGGTGTAGCAATGCAGGCAGCTATGAAGAAAATGGACAATCCTTACTTAGAAAAAATTACTACTATGTCTAAACTAACAGGTAAACCAGGAGAACCTGGATATAAAAGCCCAGCTGATATTATTAATTTAGAATTTGTTAATGCATCCGCACAGAGAGATTCTACTGCTAGATTAAAAATGAATATAGACGCTTTAGTAAGTGTTTATGGGGATGAAAAAGATCAACTATCCGCAGCTCAACAAATTATGGACATAGGTAAAAATATAGGAGACTTTGTAGTAATTAAAACTTTTGAAGAAAACCCAGGAGACTTAGAAAAAGGTCAACTTTATATGGCTAAAAACCCAAGTGGAGTTAACTACCTTGGAAAATGGGATGGAAGACAATTTATTTTCCCAGGATCCGATAAATTTTAATTTAATAAGGAGACTACATGGCGATTACTCCCCTATCAGTAGAAGAAACTAAAAAAAAACGAGAAGACGAAGACGTAGGTTTTTTTGAATCTGCTTTTGCTGGTGTTGCAACAGGTCTGTGGAACATTCCAAAAGGTTTTGTATCTTTGGGAGCAGAATTAGTTGATTTAATTGGTGACACAAACACAGCTAAAGGTGTAGAAAAATGGTTTGATGATGTTAACCCATGGGATGATGAAGCCGAAGCAAGATTGTCTGGAAAAATTACTCAAGCTCTAACTCAAATTGGTATACCTGCAGTTAAAGGTTTTCAAATAGGATCAAGATTAGCAAGTAAAGCCCTTACTGCTAGAAAAGTTGGCAAACATATGAGTTTGGGAAGTATGGGTAAAAGAATTATGAGCCCCACTGCTGGAGGACTTGTAGGAGGAGGAATAGGAGAAGCGATAGTAGCTGACGAGGACATAGGAACTTTCGGAGATATATTAAAAGGTACATCATTAGAACCTTATGCAATTACGATGATGGATAGAGAAGACAAAGAAGGTAGATCAGATGCATATAGAAAATTAAAAAATAGATTAAAGTTTGGAACTGAAGGTGCTTTATTTAATTTAGCTTTAATTGGTGCCGGTTCAGGAGTTAAACAATTAGGTGCGAAGTCTGGGATAACAGAATATTCTAAGAGTGCTATAAAAAGAGGTTGGGAAAAATGGGGACCTGAAGGAGGGTTTTCACCTTCTAGTACAGCAGATAGAGTAGCTTGGGAAGAACTTCAATTTAAAAATCAAATTGTAAAATCAACTACAAGAGCAAGTGAAAACTTAGTAGACAAAGTAGATAGTGCTATGAATAGTATTAAAGAAGATGTTTATGATTTAGAAATTTTACCAGATTTAAAATTAAGATCCACATCTCCTAAAGGTTTTAATGAAACCTCTGGTAAAGAAGCTATTAAAAGAAATTTACAAGAAGCGTTAAGTCCTACTGGTATTTCTAATTTAGAAAATATGTTAAAACCAGAAGCTAAAAAAAGAGCTGTTCAAGAACTTAAACTTGTTAAACAATTTGATAATTTAGAATTGGCTTATCTTTCTTCAGTTGAACAAAGAAACCCAGAAATTTTTAGAAAAGCTTTACAAAAAGTTAGGAGTTCTTATGTGGCTGCCGAACGAAGAGAAGCTACACGAACAGCGTTAGAACAAAGAATTAAATTATCTGGTGGAATTGATTCTAGACCAGGAATACAAATAAAACGAAACGCCGATGGTACAATTGTAGAAGGAGGTTTTAGAAAAATTGATAAATCTATAGCCTTAAATAAAAAATTTAAAGAACAATTTAAAAGTGAAGTAGATAGATTAGAATTATTAGGAGGTAGAGATAATTTTAAAACTATAGGTAAAGAAGCTTTTGCTAACTTAGAAGTTTTAGAAGCAGCTACAAAATATCAAGGAAAAGTTACACCAGAAGTACAAAAACAAATACAACAAAATGCTTTTGATAGTATTGAAAAATTAAAAGATAAAATAAGAAGTAAAGGTGCTTTTACTAATGATGATTATAGAATAACTCCAAAACTAAAAGAGAGTTTAGATTTGGTTGAAAAATATGGATCTAAAGATGCAGCGGATGTAATTAAAAAAAATGTTATTGAGTTTAGAAAGTCAACAGATAATTTGTCTAGTTATATATTTGGCAAACCAGTTAATAGAGCAATGGAAAGAAGCATAGGTAATAATTTTGGTAGATATTTTAGTGCAAATTATAGAGCACAAGATGCTAAAAAATTAACAGGAGTTGAAATTTTAGATCAATACAAAGTTAGTGCAGATGAAATAGCAAGAGCCAAAGATAAATATGTTGACCAAACAATTATAAACACTAGAGAAGATTTTGTTAATAAAAAAATTATTGCGTTACAAAGACCCGCTACTCTTGATGAGATAGCATCTTTTGAACAACAAGCTTTAAAAGAAGCAGTACCTAAATCACAATACGAACAAATAGTAAGACAAGCGGATAGTGTAGTGGACGATGCAGCTAAAAGATTAGCAAATGATGAAGTAGATATATTTAAAATAAATGACAGCAATATAAGTCCTAATGAATTAAAAGGTGTTCAAGTTAAAAGTAGTGTATTAGAAAAAAAAGTATTACAACCTTGGCAAGAAGAAATATTTGGAATCGTAAGAGACCCCACTTATACTTTTATGGCAACCACTGGAAAACTAGCTAATGTAAATTTTACAGTAGATTATTTAAATAAAATTGCAAAACAAGGAGCGGGGCCAGGAGGTTTTGTTAAGTCAGAACTTCAACTAGTAGATGATATTTTAAATCAATCACAACTAGGGGGTAAGGGAACTGCCGAAGATCTTATTAGTTTAAGAGAAAGACTAATGGCATCAGATGATGGAGCGTTTAAAATAAAACAAGCAGAGCTTCAAGCCAAAAGAGATTTAGATAATCCTCTTAAATGGAAAAAATTTGAAAGTGATAGTAATAAAATTTCAACTAGTTTAGATAATAAATATATTCAAGCACCTCAGTTTGAACCTTTGTTAGAGGTGACAAGTAATTGGTTAAATAAAAGTAGTGTAGGGACTTTATATAAGTATGCTATTCTTGGACCTAAAGCTGGTTCTCAAATTACTAAAACAATACTATCTCCATTAACACACGTACGTAACTTATTAAGTGCGGGTGCTTTTGTATCTGCCAATGGTGCGGCATTTCCTACTTATGGAGACTTTAAAATGTTAATGCCTGAAGCTTTTGGTGGAGAAAATGTATTTAAACAAGCTTATGGTTTAACAGGAAAAAGAGTTTTAGGAACAATGACTGAGGCAGATGAGATTCTTTATCAAAAACTTTTAGCAGTGGGTGTAACAGATAGTAATGTTCAAGCAGGAGAAATGAAAAGATTAATAAGAGATATGATGTCGGATCCTGCAAAGGTAGAACGATCTTTGGGGGATAGACTTCCTGCCAATTTAAGAAACAAAACTGTTAAACAATTAAAAAAAATATATGAGAAAACTCAAGATGCATATGTAGCTGAAGATGATTTTTGGAAAATTATAAATTGGAGTTTAGAGAGAAATAGATATTCTGGAGTAGTAAAAGATTTAGGAATTAATTCTTCTAACATTAAAACATTATTGTATGCAGACCCTTTATCAGCAGAGTATAAAACATTGATACAAGGTTTAGGAGAGGGTGGAGAACAGACAGCAAATTATTTTAGAAAATCAGCACCTAGAGAAGGCTATATAAAAAGAGCATCTAATCCTCAAGAAATGATGGATAATTTTTTAGACGAAGTAGCAGGAAATTTAACTCGTAATCAAGTACCCAACTACGCATATATTGGTAGAACAGGAAGAGCCTTACGTATGTCTCCCTTCGGTAACTTCATAGCATTTCCATTAGAGATTATGAGAACAGGACATAATATTTTTGAACAATCTTTAAGAGAAATTAATTCTGGTGTACCTGGTCTTAAAGGTTTAGGTTATAAAAGATTATTTAGTTTTGGGGCTACAGTAGGTGGTGTTCCATATGGTTTAGTTGAAATGATGAAAGCTAAAAACGATGTGTCCGACGAAGAAATGGATGCACTTAGAAAATTTGTACCTGAATGGTCAAAAAATTCTACACTACTTCCCATGGGTAGAGATGAAGATGGTAATTTAAAATATGTAGATTTTAGTTATTCTAATGCTTATGATACTTTAATTAGACCTTTTAATGCTATCGTGGGTGCATTGGGAAGAGGAGAAAGCGACCCCAATTCTTTAAAAGCAGCTTTAGGAGAAGGTATGACGGAGAGTATTACAGAAATTTTAAAACCTTATGCTACAGAATCTATGTTTTCTGAAGCATTAATTGATTCTACTTTTAGAAAAGGAGTAGGATCTAGAGGAAAAAGAGTATGGAGTGATGAAGATGAAACAATGGTTAAAATAGCTAAAGGTATTTCCCATGTTGCCGAATCTTTTAAACCAGGTTCTCTTAATCAATTAGTAAGAATGGGTAGAGCAGCTACAGGCAAAACAGATAAGTATGGTCAGATGTATAATCTAAGTGATGAGTTAAGTAGTTTATATGGAATGAGAGAAATTACAGCCGATCCTGTTAGATCTTTAAAATTTATGACAACTGATTTTGGTAGAAGATTAAAACAAGATAATGCTTTATTTATTAGTCCTCTTTTAAGAGGAGGAAGAGTATCTCCAGAAGATATTTTAGGAAGATATAAGTACTCACAAGCTAGAAAATATGAAACAGTAAAAGAAATGTATAAAAATATTCAAGCAGCCAGAGCTTTAGGTGTTCCGGAAAATCAAATTAGAAAAAGTGTTACTAGAAAAGGAATAGATAAAGAAACAACTCAAAATTTATTTAGAGGAGTGTATACACCTCAAGTGCCTAATGATTTTTTTAGAACACAAATGACAAAAATTACTAGAGATTTAAATGATAAAGAAGGAACAGATACACCTAATCCATATTATGAAGCTCTTCCAGAAATAAGAGAAATTATTGATCAAAACAGAAGAGTAGATTTAGAAACAGAAAACCATACTTTCTTTAAATATTTAGAACAGTTTGAAAATGAAACAGAAGCTACACCTATTCAACCATTAAAGTTACCTCCTTCTAATGCATCTGCAGCAGGCCAAGTACCTATACTTCCTCCCGTTAATAACAATTTACAAACTGCAAAAACTCAAATAAGAGGAGCAGAACTCTTTCAAAACGACATTACTTTTAACGGATAAATAATGGCAATAGAACCAAAAACAACAAGAGAACATATCTTATCCCTTTATGGGCATATGACTGGAATTAAAAAAGAGATTGTTAAGAACAAACAAGACTTAAAACATATTCACGAAGATGTCGAGAAAATGGGCGGTAAGGTAGACAAGATCTACTGGGTTCTTTTAGTAGCTGCGGGCACAACTACACTCTTCGTGATAGATTTATTAGTTAACTGATAGGAGAAAATTATGCAATTAAGTAAACACTTTACTTTAAAAGAGATGACCCGTTCAATGACTGCTCAACGTAAGGGAATTAATAATACACCGGGTCCCGGAGAGATTAAAAATTTAGGTGACTTATGTTATGAAGTTCTTGAACCACTGCGGGCACACTTTGATTTACCCGTTACAATTTCCAGCGGCTACCGGAGCGAGGCTCTTTGCGAAGCAATTGGCAGCAAAAAGACATCACAACATGCACTGGGGCAGGCGGCAGATCTAGAAATTCATTCGGTGCCTAATATTAAAATTGCTTACTGGTTACAAAACAACGTTGATTTTGACCAGCTGATCATGGAGTACTTTGACAAAGACGATCCAGCAGGTGGATGGATACATATTAGTTATCACAAATCTGATTCAAATAGAAAACAAGTATTGACCTTTGATGGTAAAAAGTATACCGAAGGCCTTCCAGATATGGAATGGAAAGACGGCAAAGTCGTAGGTTAATTTTATGAAAAATAATTTATTAGTACACAAACATCTTATCATTAGAGCTGAAGCCATGAAAGCTCCTACCGATGAAAAAAAATTAAAAGATTGGTTTGAAGAATTTATTAGATCTATAGATATGAAATTATTTATGGGTCCATATGTTAAGTACTGTCACATGGAAGGCAACCGAGGAATTACTGCAGTTGCAATCATTGAAACCTCACACATAGCCATGCACATATGGGATGAAGTTAGTCCATCACTAATGCAATTTGATGTCTATAGTTGTGGTGAATTAGATGTCAAAGATATATGTGACAAAATTAAAGAAGATTTTGATGTCAGTAAAATAGAATACAAATTCTTGAATCGAGAAACGGGATTACAGGACATATAATTTTTAACAAAAAATAGTTTCATCTTAGAAAATCCTACAAACACATACAACCAAAAAAGAAAGCACCATCTTTCATTACATGTTTATTTATGGCATCTTTGTATGTAGTTAACTTCTCTCTTAATATATCACACAGATCAAAACAATCTTTCCAAACCTCACCAGCAACTAATTCTGGTGTGACAGTATATAGATAATATAAGCCATCGTTAAAAAGAATTAAATCCATTCTCTCCAATCCTCTCCCATTACTTCATTAGCAATATTCATTTTTTTACGTAATGCTTTTACTATTTTTTCATCTACGGTTTTAGGGGCAATAAAATCAACATATGTTACTGATTTTTTCTGACCTATTCTATGGGCTCTATCTTCCGATTGTAATCTTTTCTCTAAATCATAACCATTAGAATAATAAATAACAGTATTTGCAGCAGTTAAAGTAATCCCATAACCACCTGTTTGTGGATTGCCTACGAAAAATCTTGCATTTGATTCTGGATCTTGGAATTTTACAATATTTTCTTGGCGTTTTTCGGAATCAATTGCACCATAGTATTCTACTATAACTTCATTTGGAAATTCCTTATTAACATGTTTTACAATTTCTTTAATATCGTGAACATAATTAGCCCAAATAATAACTTTACCTTCTACTTCTCCTAAAACATCTAACAATTCTCTCATTCTATTATTTTTAATATCGGTTATAGTGCCATCATCATTTTTTAAATGACCACAAGTTATCTGGTGCAATCGCATCATTTGTGTAAGTACGTGAGGCGCTGTAGCCATCTTACCTTTTAGTAGAGCGAGGGCCGCTGATTTCATACTAGCATAGGCATGTTTTTGTTCTTCAGTTAGTTCTACTTCTCTTTGAATCCATATTTTTTCTGGTAAATCAAGGCAGTTTTCTTTTAAAACTCTATAAGAAAAAGGAAGTAAAATTTGAGCTAATTCATCTAGTCTTTGATAACCATCTACAATCTGTACTCTACGACCACCAAAATTTCTATTTACCATTCTAGCAAATCTATTTCTAAAGGTATAAAAAGAAGCAAACCCTAGTAAATTTTCATCTAAAAATGCACATTGAGTATATAAATCTAAAGGAGACTTAGTTACAGGAGAACCTGTAAGTATTCTTCTGTACTCAGCTTGTTTTCCTAAGGTAACAATTGCTTTAGTTCTTTTTGCAGTGGGGTTTTTTATAGTAGTAGATTCATCTACAGCCATCATAGTTTTGTGAGTTCTTAAAAATTTAAGAGCAAACTCTAAACCTTTTTTAGAACTAAATGCTTCAACATTCATAACAAGAATGTGAAGATCATAGCCTGTTTCAAATAACGAATCATATTCTTGTTGTTTTGTTTTTGAAATTGCAGCTGTCCATAATACCATCTTAGGTTGTATGTGACTAGCTAAATGATTTGGAATTTCTTGAGAAAACCAATTTCTATAAACACCTTTTGGTGCTATAATTAATGCCCCATTTATTTTACCTTTGTCATAAAGCATAGATACATTGTCTACTAATACTTTAGATTTACCAGTACCCATTTCCATAAAATAAGCATAGTCTGTTTTATCCCATGATTTTTCTAACGCAGTAATTTGATGTGCGTAAGGTTTAGTTTTAAATTTATAGTTCATAATTATTTTCTTCTTTCTAGTTGACAATTATATAAACACTACTATATACACTGTCAAGAGAATAATAGAATTAAATAGAAAGTTAAAAAATGAAAAATAAGATATTTGAATTATATAAACCTAAATCTTTAGCAGAGTTTTTAGAATTTCATAAAAACAATCCAGAAGAAAATTTTGTTTATGTACTACAACATCCACCAGCTAATATAAATATATTAGGTGCATCCGACTTTGGATACTTAGTAATTTGTTTGCCTAATTATGGTCCAGATTCACAAATAGTATTCTCCTCAAGTCCTTTTGTTTTTAAAATGATGAAAAACTTAAGAGACTTTAGAGAACAAGATTACGTACTACTAACAGGAGATCCAGCAGTTATAGGAATTTCATGTGCAATAGTAAGTGATAACACAAACGGAAAATTTAATCTCTTGAAATGGGATCGACGAGAGGCTAAATACTATCCAATTAATTTCGATCTTTATCAGAAAGGATAAATATGAGTAACGATGTAACAAACATGATGCTACAAGATTCAAAAGATCTTTTAGATAATGTAGAGGTAAGTGAGATATCTGTTGAGTGTCAAAAATTAAAAACACTTGAAGATGAAATAGTAACAGCTGAAGAAAAAGTAAAAGAACTTAAACGAAAAGCAGATGATATTGGTTCTAGGGTAATACCAGAATTGTTGTCAGAACAAGGTTTAAGTGCAATTAAATTATCAGACGGATCTTCTGTATCTGTTAAAAAAGAATTTAGGTGCACTCTTCCCAAAGAAGAGGGGAAAAGAGATGCAGCCTATCAATGGCTTCGGGACAACAAGTTAGAAGATATTATTAAAAACAATGTCTTTGTAACTTTTGGTCGTGGAGAAGACGACAAGGCGGAGCAATTGCTTGGTCTTGCGGCTGACAATGGGTTTCAACCACAGCAAAAATCTGATGTGGCTTGGGCAACATTGACAGCCCTTTTCAAAGAGCGTGTCGAGGCCGGTCTCGACATGCCCTCTGATGTCTTTAATACATGGATTAAAGACAAAACTAAAATAACCCGGAAATAACTAATGGAGAATGAGTAATGAGTAATGAAGTAATAAAGAAAGATACTGGATCATTAGCCTTGTTTGGTGAAGATGCAGCAAAAGGTTTTGAAAACATGACGCAAGAAGATATGGCGTTACCGTTTGTCAGAATCTTAGGACAACTATCACCACAGGTAACTGAGGGAGATGCGAAGTATATAAATGGTGCTAAACCAGGCATGGTTTATAATACTGTTACCAGCGAATTGTTCGAGGGTAAAAAAGGTATCAAGGTTATTCCTTGTTATTACAAAAAGGATTATCCAGAATGGTCGGATAGAGGGGACGGACCAGGTGCTCCTGTCGCAGTTCACCTACCGAACAGCCCGGTAATCCAAACAGGTAAGAGAGATGGATCTAAAATTAGATTACCTAACGGTAACTATTTAGAAGAGACAGCTTCTTATTATGTTTTGGTTGAAACAAAGACAGGTGGGATGACACCAGCGTTGATTACAATGAAGTCTACGCAACTTAACGTTAGTAAAAAATGGAATTCTATGATGAAAACCATACAAATTGCTGATGGTAAAGGTGGTTTTGCTATCCCTCCAATGCATGGGGTTGTGTATAACCTAGCATCTGTACTACAAAAGAACGATAAAGGTTCTTGGTATGGTTGGTCGGTAACACAAGACAGAATAATGGGACAAGCAGATAAATCTTTATACCTAACGGCTAAAGATTTTAATGCAAATGTTTCCAAAGGAAACGTGCAAACAAAAGCAGATGTAGAAGAGAAAGCTAAAGATAGTACACCGTACTAAATTTAACTTGGGGGATCGCAAGATCCCCCTTTACAAATACACAGAAAGTAATATATGGATAAGTTCAAACAAATTTTTAGTGGATTAACAATAGCGTATGGACAATACCAACCCGGTGACAGAGGAGAGAATGGAACTAAACAAAAAGGTAAAGCCTTTATTGTTCGTAAACATGTTATCGATGAACTCTGGACAGACCATCTTGAAGGAAGAGGACCCGCCCTTGGGATTATCCCTATCACAGAAAATAATGATTGTAGGTGGGGGTGCATTGATATTGACCAATATGACCTTGATCACATTAGCCTCATTAAAAGTATTCGGAGTTTTAAACTCCCTGTAATAGTCTGCCGATCTAAATCTGGTGGAGCACACGTCTTTTTATTTACCAAAGAAAATATTCCTGCATCATTGATGCAATCAAAATTAAAACAAATGTCCGTCATACTTGGTTATGAAGGTTCAGAAATATTTCCCAAACAAACAGAGATTTTAGTGGAACGTGGTGACACTGGAAATTTTTTAAACTTACCTTACCACAATCAAATGAAAGGACTACGTTATGCTATCAACGATATTGGCTCCGGCTGTACACTTGAGGAATTTTATCAGCTCTATGATGTTTACAGTAGGACTAAAAAAGAAGTCGAAGAAATTAAAATCGAAGAAAAAAAAATAGAAGAAGCATTTCCTTCTGGACCACCTTGTCTAAACAAGTTGGCATCAATTGGTTTTGGTGAGGGGTCTAGAAATAATGCATTATTTAATGTTGCTGTATATTACAAACAAGCAAATACAGATACATGGGAAGATGAAATTATAAAAGCTAACATGAAATACATGGAACCACCTTTAAGTAATAATGAGGTTCAACAATTAATTAAATCCGTAAATAGAAAAGGTTATGACAAATACAGATGTAAGGACGCACCTATTAATTCAGTATGTCAATCTGGTTTATGTAGAACTAAAAAGTTTGGTGTAGGTTTTGGAGAAGAAGAAATGCCACAGCTCGGTAGTTTAACTAAATATACATCCACACCTCCTCAATGGTTTTTGGATGTTGGAGATAAAAGAATAGAATTAAAATCAGAACAACTTTACAATGCAGGGATGTTTGCCTTGGCATGTTTAGACCAAGCAAATAAAATTGTTCCTGTACCTAAGGCACAAGATTGGAAACAACATTTTTTAAAACCAATGATGGGTAGTCTACAAGAAGTAGAGCCTTTAGAATCTTTAGATCCTATTAATGAATTAACAGGACTACTTCAAGATTGGACAACCAACAGACAGAGTGCAAGAACTATGGATGATATTTTTAATAAACTTCCATACACAGAAGAAGGATTTACTTATTTTAGAATGGAGGACTTTTTTAATTTTTGTAAAAAGAATCATTGGGAGATGGATAAAATTAAGACAGGAAATTTAATTAAAAGATTAGAAGATGTGTTTGTAGAAGAAACAAGAATAACAGTTAAGAAACAACAACCAAGGTTAATTAAGATTAAGACAATGAAAAAGACAGAAGCATCTTTATCTAAAATACCTTATCAACAAGATGATTTTTAATGTTAGTTAGAATGGATTTAATTACAATAACTTTATGGACAGCCTTATATATTTGGAGCACATTTCTATGAAAGATGATCAGCTAGATCTTTTTAAAAAACCACTTCAGTATATGCAGGTAGATAATAACACTGTAGATGTTGCAGATATTATTCCTAACCACACTATTGTTCCTAAAAGATATTATATTAAACCTATTGGAGGTAACCATCCGTTTGCATCTTACCATGAAAGATTAAATACAGGGGACTTTCCTTACATTGTAGATACTAATTATAAAAATTCAAAAATTAAAGTTCAACATGTAGTGATTAGAGATACTATTGAATACCCTTATGTAATGTTACAATCTTTAGATTTAAGAAATAATAGTTTAAAGAAAAAAAACATAAGTATTTGTATTCATAAATTAGTAGCTAGAGCTTTTTTAAGTCCAGGTCATTTAGATCCTTATGACTATGATATAACAGTTGTAAACCATAAGGATAAGAAACCATGGAACTATAGATTAAATAATTTAGAATTTGTAACAAGATCTGAAAATTCTAAAAGACCAAGAATAAGAACTAAAGAACAAATATTTAAAGTAGGACTAATGAAAGGGTTATTTTAATGCAGTATGATAGAGACGTGGGAGTTAATTGGCATTTAAGATTTAGATTAGAAATAAATCAATTAAAAGATAAATTAGAAAAGACACAATTTAAATTAAAAAGAACAGAAAGGAGGTTAAAGAAATATGAAAACAATAATATTAGGACCACCGGGAACGGGAAAGACAACAACATTGTTGAACTTAGTGGACGAGTTCATCCAACAGGGGATAAGACCTAAACAAATAGGTTATTTTTCTTTTACTAAAAGAGCAGCAACCGAAGCCGCAACTAGAGCTGCAGAGAAATTTGGTTTAGACATAGATAATGATCTAACTAATTTTAGAACTTTACATTCTTACGCTTTTAATCAGCTAGGGATGACAAAAGAAAAGATGATGAAGACAGAAGACTATAGAGAATTTGGCAATAAATGTGGCATACCTATTAAGACAGCTAGGTTTTCTAGTGATGATGGTACTTTTAATTCAGATAACGAATACCTTACTATTATAAATACTGCAGCAGTTAAACGTATGGACTTATTAGAGTACTATGATTCTAGAAAAAATATATTAGACATAGAAAGAAATACATTATTTTTATTATCAGAAGAATTATTAAGATTTAAAAAAGAAAAAAGATTAAAAGATTTTAATGATCTTCTAGAAGATTTTATAGCTAAAGATATTAATCCTTCTTTTGAAGTTTTATTTATTGATGAAGCACAAGACTTATCTTTAATACAATGGGACATGGTTAGAAAACTTTGGACTAATTCTAAGAAAACATATATTGCAGGAGATGATGACCAAGCTATATTTAAATGGGCTGGGGCAGATGTAGATCACTTCATAGCATTAAAAGAAGAAGTCAATGATATTAAAATATTAGATCAATCTTATCGTATACCTGGTGGACCTATACATGAACTATCACAAAACATAATAAACAAAGTACAGAATAGATTTCAAAAAGAATACAAACCTAGAGATGAAATAGGATTATTAAAAAGATATTCTGATATAACACAGGTAGATATGAGTGAGGGAAATTGGTTAGTGCTATCCTCTGCAAACTATTTTTTAGATGATGTTAAAAATTTATGTGAACTACAAGGGTGGTATTATCAATATCGTGGACAAAATTCTATACCCTTAAAATTATTATTGGCTTTAAATAATTGGGAATCATGGCGTAAAAATGAATCGTTAAATCATTTAGAAATTAAAAATATTTATGAGTATCTTGGATCAAATGTATTAGTAGGCTTTCAAAAAGGAAAGACACTACATTCTGATTCTAAATATACATTAAAAGAATGTATAGATAGTCATGGGCTAATTACCGATAAAGTTTGGTATGATTCATTCGAGGGTCTCGATACGATGACCGAGAATTACATTCGTAACATGAGGGCGAATGGAGAAATGATAAATAAAAATCCTCGTATTAAAATGTCAACTATACATGGAGCGAAAGGAGGAGAAGCCGACAAAGTATTACTTATGCAAGACCTAACTAATGCAGCTTTAGAAACTTTTAGTTATGATCCAGATGAATTACATAGATTATTTTATACTGGTGCTACGAGAGCGAAGCGTGAATTGCATGTGTTAGATCCTAAAAACTTTGATAGGGCTTATATATTATGAAAACATATAAAAAATTAACAAAAAAAGGAATCATTAATAATAATGTTAAACTTGGTGAATTACAATCATTGTTTAAACAAGTAGGAGGATCTCATTATAAAAAAATGGTGATACAACCTGCTGAGTTCATCAATAAAAATAAGTTGCTTTTTGCAGAGGGCAACGCTATAAAATATATCTGTAGACACAATCACAAAGGAGGAGGAGAAGACGTGAAGAAAGCTATACACTATTTAGAAATGATATTAGAAAGGGATTACTCATGAGAAATACACAGATGCCATTGTTTGCACCTGAAACTGAATGGGTTGCACCACATGAACTAAAAGATTTATCAGGCTATAAAGAAGTTGCTATTGATTTAGAAACTTGTGATCCACATTTAATGACCCTTGGGTCAGGTAATGTTACAGGAAAAGGACACATTGCAGGCGTTGCCGTAGCCGTAGAGGGTTGGTCTGGCTATTATCCTATTGGACACGAAGGTGGTGGTAATATGGATAAAAAACTAGTGTTACAATGGGTTCAAGACTTAGTTAACCAAGAGAAAACTACATTTATATTTCACAACGCTATGTATGATGTTTGTTGGTTAAGATCTGCAGGTATAAAAATTAGAGGTAAGATTGTTGATACTATGATTGCAGCATCTTTAATTGATGAGAATAGAATGTCTTATGCATTAAATACTTTAGCTAAATTTTATGTAGGTATTGGTAAAGATGAGAAGGTACTACAAGAAGCAGCTAAAAGTTATTCGGTAAATGCTAAAGCAGAAATGTATAAACTACCTGCAATGTATGTAGGAGAATATGCCGAGAGAGATGCTGAAGCTACCTTAAAGTTATGGCAAAGATTAATTGTAGAATTACATAACCAAGAACTTATGGATGTATTTAACTTGGAAACTAAATTGTTTCCTTGTTTAGTTGATATGAGATTCAAAGGTGTAAGAGTTGATCTTGAACATGCAGCTGGATTGAAGAAAAAACTAATAGTGAGAGAGAATAAAATCCTTAGTAAAATCAAAGAGTTAACAGGTATTGATGTAGAAATACATGCAGCTCGAAGTATCGCTAAAGCATTTGATAAGTTAAAATTACCATATGATAGGACTGAAAAAAGTAATGAGCCTAGCTTTACTAAAAACTTTTTACAAAACCATCCACATGAATTGGCTAGATCTATTGCAGATGCAAGAGAGATTAACAAAGCCCATACAACTTTTATAGATTCTATTACTAAACATGCACATAAAGGTAGAATTCATGCAGACATAAATCAAATACGATCAGACCAAGGTGGTACTGTTACCGGTAGATTCTCTATGAGTAATCCAAACTTACAGCAAATACCAGCGAGGCACCCGGAGATCGGACCGATGATTAGATCTATATTTATTCCAGAAGAAAAAACTGTTTGGGGATCGTTTGACTACTCACAACAAGAACCTAGAATTTTAGTGCATTATGCTAAGTTACAAAATTTAGATGGTGTTGATGAAATTGTAGACGCATACAATAAAGGAGATGCAGATTTCCACCAAGTAGTAGCAGACATGGCAGGGATAGAACGTAAACAAGCGAAGACTATTAATTTAGGTCTTATGTATGGAATGGGTAAAAATAAATTAATGGCAGAACTAGGTTTAATGAAAGAATCTGCAGAAAAATTGATTAGGCAGTATCATACAAAAGCCCCATTTGTTAAACAGCTCATGGATAATGTATCTAGAAAAGCCAATGATAGAGGTAAAATTAGAACTTTAGGAGGTAGGGCATGTCATTTTGACCTATGGCAACCTACACAGTTTGGTATATTTAAACCTTTACCACTAGAGATGGCCAGAAAAGAGTATGATGAACCTTTAAAACGTGCATTTACTTACAAAGCATTAAACAAATTAATACAAGGATCGGCAGCAGATATGACAAAGAAAAGTATGGTAGCATTGTATGAAAATGGTATAATACCACACATACAAATTCATGATGAGGTAGATATCTCTGTTGAATCTGATGCTAAAGCTGAACAAATAATTGAAATAATGGAATCAGCTGTTGAGTTAAAAGTACCCAACAAAGTTGATTATGAACAAGGCAGTAATTGGGGGGAGATTAAATAATGGCTTATTTAAACGCAAACATTCCTACTACTTACGCACAAATTAGAAGGGAGTATTTATATGATTGTAAAAAACATCACGGAGAAGTTGAAGGCTGTATTATATTCGGTATCACATCTATGGGGGGACGTGCAATATTATTTCACGCTCTTATGGAGAACGGTGCAATATTTTATCGCTTACCAATTGCGGCTTTTATTCAATGTGGTTATGAACCGGAAGCTGTTCCACATAGACGACTTGATGAACTTGAGCTTTGGAATTCTTTTAGTTATTATCCTACTGTTACTACTTGGTCTATCTTAAGCGCGGCATCGGGTAAATACATAGGTAAAGATAAGAAATGGCATACAGGTAAATATTTATTTACAGTTGACTGGGCACACCCAGATGCTAATATGCTAGATACTGATCACTCAGAGATCCCACACGAACATAAGTGTGCACACATTATCGCCTTAGATGATGGAAATTATGCGGCTCAACCCAACAACAGATGTATTTGGGATCTGCCTTCATTCACCGTAAAAGATAATATACCTGATTGGAAAGTTCAAACAAATGAATGGAACGTAGAAGATTCTGGTAAATGGAAAACACAAGACACCGACAATTTCTTTTATGAAATCGAGGAAAAAAAATGAGGAATTTAAATTATGAACATTGCAGATCTATTCAAAAAGAATTTTGTCTTGATACCAGTTATAGCTTCTGTGTTGTTCGGGACGTTTACAGGCGTTAAGTACGTCGTTAATCTTACAGACACCATCAATTCTAATCAAATCCAAATAGTAAATCTTAAAAGAGATTTAACTGTAGCAGAAGAAAAACTTTCAGATCAAAACACAAGACTATCATCAGCTGAAGCAACGTGGCAGATGGCAGAGAATATGTATCGAGTGCTCTCTGACCAGGTACGGGAACACGACTATGATATTAAGGATTTAAGTAGGTAATGTATGGAGATTCTCAGGATGGATTACAAATTCACTGCACTATTAATTGTAATGCTTACATTGCTAACTTTGTTTGCAAAACCTGCATATCCAAGAAACGATTATCTAACTAATGGAACCAACTCATGCAGAACTGGTGAAGTCGATGTCAGAATCCAAACAGAAAACAGAGACAATGACTACAGACACAATTCTTTCACTAATAATTATGATAGTAATAGTGATAATGATAGTCTTAGTGTAACGTACAGACATTACATAGGCACAGCTTGCACTAAACAATTTAGACAAGTGCAGCAAGAAAACATGGAACTAAAACAGCAGTTGGAATTAATGAAAATGTGTGGTAGGGTCAATAGCAATCCTAGTCTTGCACAGAATGAAAACTTTAGATTATTAGTATCAAAATGTACTGGTGTAACTCCATCAAGTAATAGAAGTAGACCAGAAAATTCTGGAAGTCTTTGGGATGAATTAAAAGATGAATACAAAAAAGAAAATCCAGGAATCACCTTAATGGGTGATAAATTTTTAACATTACCTGTGCCTACAAATGATTGACAAATTTATATATAAATGTTGTAGTATAGCTGATTGTTATATTGAGTGGGTAAATAAAATATTTGAATCTAAACCAAAGAAAAAAAGAAATGTCAAGAAAAACTAATACATGGATGATAGGATTGTTAGGTACAATTCTAATGGGACTTAGCACGTGGGTTGTAATTACACTAGTAGAACTGCAAGTTTTAATTATGATGTTTCAACAAGAGCTGATGGATCTTGACAAAGTTATTGGTAGGATATATCACCATATGGATAGATTATCTCAAAGATGAATAAAAAAACTAAAACTAAAAGAAAGAAAATTAGTCTTACATTTAAAACAGAAGTTGTTAATGGTAAGTGTCCTACGTGTGAAGAGTACACAGCTTTAGTAGGGTTAACTAACGAGTACTATAGATGTATTACTTGTGGTGCAGATTTAGAACAACATGTTAATGGTAAAATTAGTTATCTTCCTATAATGGCATCGCCAACAGATGGGGCTAAACATTTTGTAAAAGAATGGAAAAAAGACAATGGCTAAACAAAATTTTTCGTTATACACGCCTCGTGATAAACCTAAGAAAAGACCTGGAAAACATAAGAAATCTCTCTCAAAATCTGAAAAGAATAATAATAGAAATAAAAAATATCAAGGCCAAGGTCGTTAGTGATCAAAGTTTTTTTAGTGATGTATATGTGCAGCACTACACCAGGTAATAACTGTTTAGTTGTTCCAACTCCAATAGAAGAATTTCCAGACGTATTTGAATGTACAAGATATGGTTACATTTATTCCAATGATATTATGAAAACATTAACAAGAGAATTTGTTAATAAATATGGAGCCCATACTAGATTTGTATGTGAAAAAAAACAAACAGTTTAATACAACTACAACTAGAATTGTGTTTCTATCGTTCCAAGTATGTTCTTAAATTACAACTAGAGGTTTAAGTTTGTCCGTTCCAAGAAAGGAACGAACAAACAAAAGGTGTGAGAAGAGATCTAATTTATATATTAAAAATTATTTTCTTGCAACCCTTGTTTTGTTGGTATAACTTCCCATATATTAAGTTAATAACAATTAATAAAGAAAGAGATAAACATGGCAGATCCGTTAAAGTTTAAGTCAGTATCGGTTTCGATTTCGACTTATGAAAATTTAGAGTTTCTCAGTAAAGGTAAAATTACCGATGCTGATTTAACAATAAGTAAAACAATAGAAAGTTTAGCAAAGAAAGAAAGTAAAAAATATGGATATAAAAACGGAAGTACCAAATAAGAAAATTTGCACCGAGTGTAATGGTAATGGTTACATTAGAGTACCTTACCATTTAGCTAAAGAAGATATTTGGGCAAATTGTGATGAGTGTGGTTCACAAGGAGAAATAAAAATAAAAGAAAGTAATATAGATGAAACAAAAATATAAAGTATTGGACCTCTTTAGTGGTCTGGGAGGATTCTCACTAGGGTTGGAGAGGACAGGACATTTTGAAACTGTAGCTTTTTGTGACAACGATAAGTTTAGTAAAGCAATATTAGATAAACATTGGAAAGGAATAAAAGTATATGACGACGTTAGAGAAATCACCAAAGAAAAATTCAAAGAAGATGGGATCGAATTCCCAGACATCATTACAGGAGGGTTCCCATGCCAACCGTTCTCGGTCGCGGGCAAACAAAAAGGAACGAGTGATGATAGACATCTCTGGCCAGAGATGTTTCGAATTATCAAAACATTCAAACCGAGGTTCGTTATTGGCGAGAACGTGCGAGGTATTGTTAACATCCAAGACGGCGTGGTCTTCGAGACTGTGTGCACTGACTTGGAAGACGAAGGATACGAAGTCCAACCGTTCAATATTCCAGCTGCAGGTGTCGGTGCTCCCCACAGACGTGAGCGAATTTGGTTCATCGCAATCAGAGAAGATGTGGTCAACTCCGAACACATTGGATCATCTACCTCAGAGATCGAAGGAAGCTTTAATACGTCAAGCAACAACAACAAGGAAAGGCAGAACGAGACCAGCGAATCTAAGGGAACAAGTCGACCCAGAGACAGTGAAACTATGGAGAACTCCAACAACAATGGATTCGAAAGAGGATTCTCTGAAACACGCAACGAAACTTTTACAGGGAAAGAATCTACGTTCAACGGGAGCGAGGATTCAAATAACTCTAGCAGACGAAGTAATGGTGGAGGAGATCAAAGCAAATCCAGAATTGATGGAGCTGTACAAGGACTACGAGATGGTAACGAGGAAGAACTTACCAGAACAACAGGAGTTCGTGGAGTACATGAGGGAACAAACATCAGTGTCGGAACTATTCGAGAAAACAAAAATCAAGAAGACGACAATAGAACATTGGTTCAGACGAGACAAAGCGGGGTTCAGCCATCCGTCGGTGGAGGATTGGAACTTAATCAAACCTCACTTGACGACAATCAAATACGACAAAGAGATGACAACTCTTCATTCAATAGAATGGAAAAAGGAAACAAAAATAATGTGGCCGACACCAACGACGAAGGGCTTCGGACACGCATCGGAGGGTCAGACAATGATCATGCGACGGAAAGTAGAATCGGGGGAGCTGACGGAGAAAGAAGCACAAGGGATGTTGAACGGCACAACTCTACGTCCACCGAGATTAAAGGAATGGATGTGGCCGACACCAACGAATCAAGAAGCGGGGAAAGGAAAGTTTCTAGAGACATTGGTGACGAAGGACGGAGAGCCAGCGAAACAAGGGGAGAGAGCATACAACCCAAAGACAGGCAAACACGTACAGATAACATTGGATCGAGCAACTCAAATGTGGCCGACACCGAGAGCATCGGCAGCGATGTCGGAAGACGTAGCGAACATAGCGAAACGTGGAACGGACAGAGGGAGATTGGAAGAGAGAATAGTCAAGATGATGCCAACACCGACACGGAGAGACTACAAGGATTCAGGGAAAGCAGTAGTCAACTCGAAGAGAGATTCTCTACTAGGAGTGAGAGTAGCGAAGGAGGACAAGGAACAGTGGATCAAGGGTGGTGGGGCGTTGAACCCAACGTGGGTCGAGTGGCTCATGGGGTACCCGGCAGAGTACACCGACTTAAAGGATTGGGCAATTCTATCGTCCCGCAAATCGTCGAAGAAATCGGTAAAGCCTTAATCAAAGCAGAGGGAACAACTCCATTTTAATGAGAAATTTATTTGAAACATGTATCGATGTAGGTAGTGGATTATTTCTATCTACATTAATACAATTATTTATATTTCCATTTTTTGGAATGTACCCAACAGTTCTTGAAAGTTTTCATATAGCTGTGATCTTTACATTGATTTCAATATGTAGATCTTGGTGTTGGAGAACAATATTTGGAAGAAGAAAAGTATGAAATATATTATAATATTTTTTATTCTAGCAAACTGCAGCATCCATGATTATGATTTTAACCCAACGACCACAATACTAAAACAACTAATGAAAGGAAAAAATGAGTGATTATAGAGTAAGAATATCAATAAGAAATGAGAGATTATTATTAGCTATAGAAAATGCAGGTTATGTTTCTGCACGACAATGTTCAATTGCTAATGGTTATGCAGAATATAAATTAGTAAGTTTAATTAATGGTTCAATGAAACCTTTAGATACTAAAACAGGTAAGCCCACTGAATTTTGTAAAGAAATTTTAAAAATTTTAGGTAAAGACATAGAGGATTGTTTTACACCAAGACAACTTCAAGGATTTAGAAAAAGTAGTTATCAAATTAAAGTAGATGAAAAAGAACTTAAACAATTGGTTAGCTACCATAAAAATGAAGGGGATACTTTTCTTGAAGATGATTTAGATAAAAAGATTACACAAGTTTTATCTATTCGACTAACTCCTAGAGAAGAGAAAGTAACCAGAATGCATTATGGGTTAGGTAAATATAGAGAACATAATATAATTGAGATATCTGAACATTTTGGTGTAAGTAGACAAAGAATGGATCAAATACTACAAAAAGCAATTAGAAAACTACAACATCCTGTTACGAAAAGTCTTTTATTAAGTACTGGATTCTATGAAAAATTTACTAAAGTAGATGTAAACCCTGTAGAAATTGGTAACGCAGAAAAATATTTACAATGTAAAGAGAAAGCAATAGCAACACAATAAAGGAGAAAAAATGACACCAATTAAAGAAATCATTGATGGTTATAAAACTTTAGATCATGATGAACTAATTGAGCGATTAACTATGGTAAGGGCTCAATTATTAAAAGCCGAGAAAGAGATAGATAGATTAAACGAGTATGTACAAGAAATGGAACTAGAACAAATATCTAAAAAATTATGAAACATAATAATAAATATTTTTACCCTAAGACGGTAAGAGAAGCGATAGATGGCAAACGTCATTACGCTATTAAAAAAGAAAAGTTACCAAGTGTTACAACTATATTATCTGCTACCCAAGATCCACAGAAGACGGCTAGTCTTCAATCATGGAGGGAGAGGGTCGGCGAAGAAAATGCTTTGAAGATAACTGAGGAAGCTGCATCACGTGGTACTGCGATGCATAAAATCTTAGAGAAATACATAGATTCTTCTGGGTATTTAGATCTAACTACAGTAGGTCAACAAGCCCATAACATGGCTATTAGAGTGATAGAGCAAGGTCTCTGTAACATTACTGAATATTATGGACTAGAGTGTACATTATACTATCCTGGTCTTTACGCAGGGGCTACGGACCTCGTAGGACTACATAAGGGTAAAATAGCGATAATAGATTTTAAACAAACGAATAAACCGAAGAAAGAAGAGTGGATCGGGGATTATAAACTTCAACTTGCAGCCTATGCCATGGCTCATAATTATATGCATAAAACTGACATACAAAAATCTGTGATTATGATGTGCAGCAAAGATAATTATTATCAAGAGTTTATAGTTGAAGGAGCTGAGATGAAAGAGTATATGCATAAGTGGTTAGCTAAAGTAAGTCAGTACTACGAACAAAAAGAACTAAACAAAATAGCCGAGCGAAACGGTTTTTAACAAAAGGATAAAAATGAGATTAAGAGACTTTCAACAAATATTAGGTAAATTTACTTTAAATGAAAAAGGTACAATTTTATCGGATTGTCCAATTTATATTGAAACACAAGATGGGCATTTAGAAGAAGTGAGAAAAATAGAACTACAAGAAACAAAATTATTTAATTCACCAGAACCTAAAAGATTAGTGCTTAAAACTGAGAGATTGCAGTTATTTAAGTCACCAACTTTTAACCAGAGTTAAAGAGTTCCAAGGAACAGGGGTGGAAGCGAGAGTGGAAGCCCCATACATTAGAATTATTCCAAACTAATTATGGCAATATCTTGTTTACAATAGGGCAAGTGTAGTTTTATGGGCATTTTTAGGGTTTGCCACTATATAAGAGAAATATTAGGGTAAAAAAGTTTTTAAAAAAAGTTTAAAAATATGGTGGCATGGTGGCAAGAAGTCTAAATTTGACCTATAAGTGTTGATAGTATTAAATAATAGTCTGCCAAGAGGTGTGTTTTAGAGTGGCATGTCATGGCACAGATGACAGTATAGTTGAATAATAGACGATTATGCTATGGCAAGGTTAATTATTAGACTTATTGTATGTGATTACTGCATAGGTACTTAAATAAGCATTGATTTAATTGATGTTTTTTGAATGTACTCTGCGAAGAGGACTTTTTTTTTATTTTTAAAAATAAAATTGCCTAAATATTTCTCTTATAGTAAAAAGGATTATGCCAAAAAAAAAACATATAAGAACTTTACCTATTAAAAACAAAACACTTGGCAACAAGATAGAGGCATATACATTTGTTGAAGTCCGTTGGCTAGACATTGAAGGTGATGATGGATGGAGTACGTTAGATATATTAAGAAAAGAAAAACTACCTATTGCAGTATCTAAAGGTTATTTATTTAGTCAGAAAGGTGGAGTGACTAGATTGTTTAGAGATTATATTGAGAGCAAAGAAAAACCTACAATGGAAGATATTGGCAGCACTGTTATTATTCCTACATCTGTGATAGTGTCTATTAGAAAAATAAATATACAATGAAAAATAAAACAGAACAAGAGCAGTCTGATTTGAATGAGAGTTATAAACAATCATTAAGAAACAAAGCAGAAAGAAATCCTACACTAACAAAAAACATGCCTAATGTAAAATGGGATCAAATTCCTCCTTTGAGAGGACCCGATCCACAAGGTATTAAAAATAAAAAATAAACTATTCAGTTTCTATTGCTAATTCTTCTGGAGTTACATCTATAATACTTTTATGATCTTCTAAAATTTGCTTCATTTTATCCTGGAGTTCATCTTCACTCATGTTATCTAAATTCCCAGTCATAACTATTTTTTGATCTATGTATAATCCACCTGCTTTTCCTCTAGCTATTTCAGCATTGATCGCAGCCGACCACGCACCTTTTTTCTGAGCATCATCTCTTAACTTAGCAAGTTCACTTAAATGTCTTTCAAAAGAAATTCCATATTTTTCTTGAACCTCTGCTCTCAGCTCACCGATGTATTTTACAACCAATGGAGATATTTTTGGGTTTCTTAATTCACTTGCAGCTTGTCTTGATCTTGTTTCATATCCAGCTTGTCTGGCACACTCTGCGGGAGACATTCTTCCTTCATTATATACTAATAACTCTGCAAATTTAATCTGACGTTCTTTTAATCTACGTCCATTTTTTCCTACAATTTCTGACATAAGGAGTTTGTACCGTAAGTTTCCGTACAAGTCAATTATCGCATGTTATCGCATGTTATCGGGACACGGGGAGACACGGGGAGACACAGGGGGACACAGAGGGACATAGGGGGATGTGGAGGGACATAGGGGGATGTGGAGGGACACAGAGGGATGTAGAGGGATGTAGAGGGATAGGTACA
>Ga0308011_10000265_pt1 | contig 28607 bp, 40 predicted proteins | sample Neamet177_FD_203144 | JGI IMG/M metagenome (GOLD analysis project Ga0308011, IMG submission 203144) | Marine microbial communities from water near the shore, Antarctic Ocean - #177 | ecosystem: Environmental > Aquatic > Marine > Unclassified | place: Southern Ocean | collected 2014-07-25 | reverse complement strand
CTCACTAGGACTGGCATCCTCTATTAGGTCATCGTCATCCTCAGTATCAGAAGCTTCAATTTCAACTTCTTCCTCTGTGTTTTCATCATCCAAGTCAATATCAGTATCTATATCAGTATCAGCAGACACATCTATATCGTCTGTTATCTGAGGTTGTTCTGTTACATTTTCTTCTATTGTCTCTTCAGGCATAATAATGCTTGATAAAGCACTATCTATGTCTGTTACATTTTCAGTCGTTGATTCACTCACGGTGCTGATTCTCCTCTATTTTGTTTATGATTGTACATTACTTCATCCGTATTAACGGAGTCGAAATAATCATCAATCTTATTAAGCGCACATATAATATCGTGTGCTTCCTCACGCAGTTCTAAACTAGAACTTGCATCCATAAAAACAGCTATTTGCTGTTCTGTAATTTCTTTTAATGCTAACTGAAATGTATCATCAGCCTGTAATGTTCTCATCTTAGCACCTTTTTCTACAATATGCACTAGAATCGGCCTCCAGTAACTGCTTGTGCTGGTGATTCGTCAGGGTATCTAGCTTGCGCTTGTGCGTCTTTAATTTTTGCTGTATCTACTGATGTACCGTATTTACCCATGATTTCTGCCGCTTTAACTATTAATTCCTGGTCTAAGCTATCACGCTCTCTATCATCTATTGCAATGGCCTTTTGAGCTTCAATTTGTAGTTTCAGAGTTTGCATTTCCATTTGTTTATCAGCATTATATTGCTCAGATTGTACTAGAGCTTGTGCGTCAGTCAATGCGCCTTCTTCTTCCTGTGCGGCTTTTTCTTCTTGTTGTTGTATCAATGCGGCCTCTGTTTCAGCAGTCATTGGACTAAAGTATCTATCAGCATTACGTACACCTTGAAGAGCTAACATATCAGCTAAAGTATTACGCATTCCTGTCATAGTTACCATGCCATTGCCAGCACCGTATTGACCCCAAATTTGCATTTGCATCTGTAAGGCTTCATTTAATGCGGCATGACGTTCACCTTCTAAACCAGTACCAACACCTACATTAACTGTCATATCCATGCCTGTATTCCATACCCTAGGGTCAATAGGTTGAAATTGTCCATTTAAGCGCATCATAGTCTCTTCACAGCTATTTTCTACTAGAAGCTCTAGCATTAGCTTAAATAAACGTTTCATGCCGCCCTCGGCAATATTTCGAGCCATTACTTCAATTTGTGCGGAACCTTGTTGAGCTTGTAATCTAGCGGCTGTAGCTGAAGTATTTTGTAAAGCGTCAGGGTCTAATCCCATAGAAGCTTTAGTTACACCAGTTTTTCCTTCAATAGCCGCGTCCATGTATTGCATTGCTGTTAATACTTGACCAGCTACGAATGGTGTAGCAATATCTACTAAAGCGGCTGGAGACTTCATTCTAACAAGCCCACCAATCTCATTGTTCATTAAATCATCTACATTAACTTGTCCTTGCACATAACCTTGTCTAGGAGAGTTTGTTAACGCTACGTTATCCATCATTCCTCTAAGCATTGCTGTAGAAGAGTCTTGGTCATTCATAATTAAGTCTGCAACACTTCTCCCAAAAAATGTGTGTGGCTCAGGGTCTACTTCAAATACAGCAAATGGCACTTCTCCATAAAGTTCACATTCTAATACTTTGTTTTCACCACCAGCCATTAAAATTCTGTACATACTAGCAATACCTGTGCCTTCTTTATCCATCTTCATGTACGCTTCAGTTACTTGTACTTTTTTCATTGAAGGGTCTTGAATGTTCTCTTCATCCTCTTGCTCGTAACCCATACGCTCAAATTGCTCTGTATCTGTGTATGTGCTATCAGAGCTTAATCCGGATAAATCATGTACTTCTTCATGTTCATAACCCATAGAAATTAAATCAGTTACTCGCATTTCAGTCTTATGAGCAACTATGTAAGCATCAGTAACACTTTTAGCATTTCTATCTACAAGGAACTCTTCAGGTGGTACACCTTCAATTTTTAGTTCACCTTGTTTCTTTTCATAGCTTACTTTTAAAGAATGCTTTTCTTGTTCGTTTTGCATACCTGTTTCATCTGTCATCATGCCCATTTCTGAACTATGTTCTAGAACTGTAACATTATCTTCATTGACAATTGCTGTTAACTCATCTTCAGTTACATTGGTATAAGAGCGTATTTCAGCGTCTGTAGTGTCTTCCCACCATATCTTTAAAACGCCAGTTTTCTTGACTAAAGCGTCATGTATGGCATCATTTAGTAGTTTATAACCATCCAGTTGTTGAAACTTCCAATGAGCATATTTAGTAGCTTGTTCAGCGTTAATAACATCTTCTTGGCTAGTTGGAACAAACTCTACAGGGTTCTCAGAGGATAAAAACACCCTCATAAGGCTTGGTTTAATGGCCCTTATTGTGTCTCTTACCTTAGTAGCTACAATTTTAGAACGACCATCTTCTTGGCCAATGTCTACTTCACCTTCAAAATAACGTTGTGATTTTATCCTGTCTTGAGATATTTCACTTTCAATAAAAGAAACAGCCGAGCTTAAAGCATCTGTTGCAATGTCTTGCACTTCATCATCTGTCATTTTTTTAAGCTTCATAGTGCTAATGCCTCTTTAGTTTTATTTATGTAAATAGGTTCTTTATTATATTGGTCACGAATCTCTCTAGTTTTTGTTGCCGCGCCAGTTATTAACTGTAGGTTGATTCCTGAATACATGAAATTGGCTAAGTATTCAATATCTTCTATTGTTTGGTCACCTTTTTGAATTGCTTTATAAACTGCCTTCATTTGTGCTATTGCATCTGTTCCTCTTTGTCCTGTCATTGCATTAGCTAGGTCTTTCATTATAATCTTTTTCATTTTTGCTGTGATAGCATCAGTTTCATTTATTCTTTGAATAATTTTTCTTGTAGCTTCTATTCCTCTACCTTCTGCTAGTGTTTGTCTAATTGACGCGGCTTCATTTGTAACATCCTCAATGTTTTTGTTTACAGCCGAACGTATAGCTGTTTTACTGTTTTCTGCTACAGTTATTCTAAGTTGAATTGCTACTTCTGCTTTATCTAAATCCTTGACCATGGCTCTATAGGCTTTAGGACTTAATACCAGTTCTAAAATTTGTCTATTGTCGCGTGATGATAAAACTTTGAATACTTCATCTAATTCTTTAGAGTTTGGCATTCTTGATGGCGTAGGTTTCATCTTGCCAATAAGTCTTTCTAGGTGGGCGCGAATACCCATTCTTGCCATTGCATATTCTGCGTCTCCAGCATCTTCCATTACTTTAATGACTTGTTGAGGTGAGTATGATTCATCTAAGAACTTGTAACCTTGCTCTAAAGCATTTTCACGTGTTATTTTATCTTGTCCTAATTTAACTGCTTTAGCATAATCAGGATTAGCTTTTTTCAAAGCGTTAGATAAATTGAATCGCAAATCTAAAGCGTCTTTTGCCATTTCACTAAGACCCGGTAATAATTCGTTTGGTCTAGGAACACCCGGAGAATTGTAAGCTATATCACTAAGACCACGTTTAATGTAATCAAGCTGTTTCATCGTAGGTACATCTACTAGCGTTAAGATTTCATCGCCATTGGTTTTTACGCCACGATTAATAGCTAATTCAGTTACATCATCACCACTTCTTTTAATAGAGCTATTAATTTTAAGTAATATTGCTGTAAGGGTGTCCTCATTAATATCATTTAAAGCTTGTTGTACTGCTTTACCTTCATCAGTCAAATAATCAATTTTGTTGGCGTATGCCTTGTTATATGCTTTGTTTCTAGCTGGACGAGACTCTTTAGCCGCTTTTTTTGCTATTGTTTCGGGGTCTTGTTTTATATTTGCATTAGGTTTGTCCATATATGGCAAATCTTCTATATTCTTATTCATTGACTTATCTATCATGCCAAAGTTTTCACCCATTCTAGCGGCTAATGCTTTATTAACTTGAGCTGACGTTCCACCACCTGAAGCCGCTACTGCATCTAAAATTACTTGAGTAGCTATATCTGCATCCGCTATCATTGAACCAGTTTTGGTACTAGTGCCACCTTTATTTAGATTGCTAACTAGCTGTTCTAATGTAGCGCCTGAGTCTTTAATTGTTTCTTTTATGATTTGAGCGGCTTCTTTAGTTATAACAAACAATGATGCTATTGCTTCTGTGCTTTTATCTTTTAAACCATTAGCTATTCTGCCAAATGCCCATGACAATGGCATTATTGCTAAGTTAGCACCAGCACCTATACCCGCACCTAAAATTCCTTGGTTCATTGATTCTTCAATTCTACCACCATCTTCTCCAGCGCCATAGCCATACAATGCACCTTCAGCACCACCTATTGCCGCACCAGTACCTGTTAATGCTACACCTTTCCAAAGTGTTGGTAAACTTTGAATCCATTTGTATAAACCTTGCGCCGCTTTGGTTGAACCACCTAAGTAACCAGTAACTAAGCCACCAGTAACATTTGCGGCAATAGCGCTTTTAGGAAATGCAAGGTCAAAATCTGCATCTAATTGTTTTGACTTAGCCGAAAGTTCTTCGCCAGTCATTACTAAATTGTTGTTGCTAGACGTATCCCCATCTTCAAATGTGCCTTGCGTATATGGAAACGACCTATTAGCTTGTTGATATAGAAAGTTAATACCATCGTTGATACCGCCCATAGCTTCATCACGGTAACTTCCTAAACCAAGCCCACCTTCTATAAAGTTACCAGCTAATCCTGTCATTTTGTTGACAAAACCGCCTTCACCCTCAAAATTAGTTTTGGCTTGGACTCTTGCATACACTTCAGCCGGATGTTCTGTATCTTGTCCTTGAGATAAGGCCATAGCCGCCGCTACTACTTCTTCATTGTCTGAAACAATACGATTAACTTGGTCAACATATTGAACTAAGCCATTAGCGTTTGATACTACTATTTGACCCGGTTCTAACGTTGCTAAAATTTCTTGTGGCGGTCTTGTTTGTTGTGTTATGTTTTCTGCGGCTGTAGGCTCTCGTATAACACCATTATTGGACAAGGGTTGCTCCATCGTTACATCAGCATTACCTAAACCTTCATCAACAACCATTGCGGCGTCTATTTCCCTTTGTGGGGTTACAGCATCCTCTACGTTTCCATCCGGATAAAGTTCTCTAATAAGACCAGCAAGCTCCATTGCATCTTCTACGTTACCAGCTTGGTCTGCTGAGTCTAAAGCTTTTAAAAGTTGTGAATATGTTGGTTGTGCCATACTATTGATTAGTTCGTTGAGTAGGATATTTTAGTAATAACTCATTTGCTCTATCTATAGATATTGTATCTTCTAAAAGAGGTGGTGTGTAAACAGCTAGAGGTTCATATACTGCACGCTTTAATTTTTTACCATACTTTTGATAGTTATCAAAATAACCACCATCTAATTTTGTATTGAAATCATCAAGAACCATTCTTGAATATTTACGTCTGTAGTAAGTCATTTGTTCTAAAGCGGCTTTAGTCATTTTCTGTTCACCAGTCATAACTCTTATTAAGAAATCTCTTTCTGCCGGTGTATCAATACCACGTGCGCCAATTCCAAGAATATTAATCATACCAAATACATCACTACCTAATAATGCTTCTAAAATTTGTGTGTCTGTTGCTGATGCATAAGCTTCTTTACTACCAGTAAATTTAGCTAATAATTCGTCTGCTCTTTGTTTTAAACCTTGTAACGCACCTAAGTTTGGGTCTCCATCTTGTATTACACCAAGAATTCTATCTAATTTCTCAATTGCTTTTACAGCCGCTCTCATATCCATAACTTCTTTTTGGTCTGATGTCGCTAACTCTTTTTGTAATGCATCACCGTACGATTTTTGGCTTACCTCTTCATTTTCACCTAAGTTATTATTAACTGTTACACCACTTGATTGTCCATACTTTAAGAAGAACGCTTTATATTCATCAGTACCCCGTTCTAATCCAGCTTCTTTTGCTCTGTAATCCATTTTTCTAATTTCATCAGTCTTACCATCGTCAGGCTGTACACCAGTTATAAGTGCAAGTTGTTTTTCTGCTAATTCAGCCGGCTTCATGCCATTTTGTTCAGCAAATAAAGTTAAATTTTGCATGTCTTCTTGGAATTTTGTTTGAGTTTCTTTAGGAATACCAAGCAATGACATCATATGCGGTGTTAATGTTCCAGCTTTTTCCATTTCTAAGTACATATCACGTGCTGTCTCAAAATCATTCTTAGTAACAGATATTCCTAATGCATTTTCCGTACCAAATTTACGTTGTTCATCAGTTAAATTGTAAGGATTATCTTCGTCATTAAATATGCCAAGTAATTCTTGCGTTTTACTTACTGTAGGCTTTTTCATTGCTTCTTTGACAGCATCTTTGCCAGTCATGACACCTTGACGTACTAAATCTGCTAAATCAACTCTACCATTTGGGTATTGGTCGGATTTAAAGTTTAAAAGAGCATTAACAGCGTTTGTCATTGCGGCTTGAGAGCTTTTGTTTTTGTCCATAGTAAGAAGTCTTGACTCAAGATTGGCCGCTAACTGTGCATCAGGTTCAAAGCGTAATGTATTAAAAGCTAATCCCATTTTGTAAATTTGTTCTTGGCTCATATCTCCAAATAACGACTTACTTACACCTTGCATCATGTTACCCATGCCCATGCCCATTCCAGCACCGCCTTGTTCAGGCACAGGTGGCGCTTGTGCGTACCCGGAACGTATTGGGTCAATTTCAGGCATAGCTCCAGCACGTAACAAAGCCTCTTCATCTTTTTGAGGTGTTAAGTCCATACCAAACATACTCATTATTCCTTTAGCTCTTTCACCGATTGCCATTATGCTCCCCCGCCGCTCATGCTACTCATAGCGGTTAAATAATCAAATATTCCGTTTTGTTTAGTCTGTTGCTGTGTCACAGTACCCACATTAGGTGTTTGTCCAAGAGCATTATTAACATATCCAAGAGTATTTGCACCTTGTCCTGTATAACCCATGAACTGCGCTTTAGCCGCGTCAATAAGCGCTTGTTGCATAGCTTGTTGTTGTGCGCCTTGCATAGCCAAGTTGTTGTTAACTGTTTGGCCCATATTAAATCCAAGGTTTGCAACATTACCCATTTGTGCCGCGCCTCCTAAGAGTTGTTGATTGCCTTGTAATCCAGCATTCTGATTAGCTAATGAAGCTTGTAGTTGATTCTGTATATCTTGCATACCAGCATTCTGATTAGCCAATTGGCCTTGCATATTGTATTGCTGATTCATTCCTTGAGATTGCAACGCATTGCTTTGATTAGATAATTGCCCTTGCATGTTATTGCCTTGATTAGCAAGTCCAGCCTGTAACGCATTACCTTGGTTTGCCAAAGCTCCTTGCATACCGTACTGTTGGTTCATACCTTGCGCTTGTAAAGCATTACTTTGATTTGCTAACTGCCCTTGCATGCCATATTGTTGATTCATGCCTTGAGCTTGTAATGAATTTTGCTGATTCATACCCTGAGACTGCAATGAATTTTGTTGGTTTGCAAGTCCAGCTTGTAGTGCATTTCCTTGGTTAGCGAGTCCAGCTTGTATTCTGTTTTGTTGATTCGCTTGTGAGGCTTGTAATCCAGCACCTTGATTAGCTAACGCACCTTGCATGTTAGTATTAATATCGAATTGACTACCAGCTTGATTAGCCATTTGCGATTGAAAATTGTTTGCTATATCTTGACCAGCCATTTGCTGTGCATTCTGATAACCAGCTTGTCTAAGGCCAGCAGAAGATTGAGCTAATTGTTCTACGGTTCCTCTACCCAGTTCACCCATTGCAATACCATGTCTTGAGCCGCCAAATCCACCAGCCATTTGAGCTTGTGTTCCTAGCATGTCTAGACCCATATTAGCACCTCTAAGGATGTCTAATTCGTTAGCTTTTACGACTGCATCATCATATTGGTTCATGTATGGAGTCATTGACGTGTTACGCAACATTTGCGCTTGCACTTGAGGTGTTTGAGCTTGTTGCCCTATTTGTTGAGCGGCAATATTGGAGCCAGCAACATTTGTACCCGCTACGTTAGACCCGGCAACGTTAGAGCCAGTTACAGCATTTAATGCTGGATTTACATTTGACCCAGTAACATTATAATTTGCTGGATTAACATTTGTACCAGCTACATTTGTACCAGTTACATTTGAGCCAGTTACACTTGTTGGAGCTACTGACGAACTTGTACCAGCTACTGAAACTTGATTAGGGGTGTAACCCATAGCCGCCGCAGTACCCGCGCCCGCCGCTTTCAAACCGCTTACTGCCATTTGATTTATACTTGGTGGTGCTGGAGTTGGAACTGCTTGTGGTGTTACAGGTGCTTGTGGCGCAATAGTTGCTACTGGTGGATTTACAGGTGCTTGCCCTCCCGGTGGTGTTACTACCGGTGTTTGAGTAACTCCCGGTGCTAGTGGTGCAATATTTTTTGGTGGTGGTGTTTGTGTTGAAGGTGTATACAATCCACCTTTTAATAGACCGCCTTGTCCAATTGAATTTAAGTGTTTTGTAAGTGCCGCTATGTAAGAACTGCCGCCAGTCATATTCTGACCATTTAAGGTGTACTGTCTTGAGTCCATAGTCTGAGGCCCTGTAGGGTTAAAACCTTTAAGGTACTCAGGAGTCACATAACCGCTTTTTCCTCCCCCAAATTTTGACAGATTTGCCATAGTGGGAGGTAAGCCACCGGGCGCACCGACTTGACCTCCGCGTGGTTGATTACCTTGTGCAGTAATTGGGCCGCCAAATCCACCCGGCATATTACCTATGCCACCGGCTGGAGGTTGTATATAACCACTTGTCTGTGGGTTTATACCAGTACCACCTCTTGGAACTGCTTGAATTTTTCCTTGTGCATTGCCTTGTGCTTGACCAGCCATTAGCGACCTCCCGGCATTTTATTTTTATTCACGTAATTTCCACCTTTAGACTTATAGGTTTTTTGTGAAGCATACTTTGAAGCTTTAGGTGCGGTTGTTGCTTGAACGTTGTAATTGTATTTAGGCGCTCCAATATCCATTACACCAGCTCTGCCGCCAGCATCACCTTGTCCAGTATATCCATAGACTGATTTACCACTTGCGTCTTCACCTACTTTAGTATTTGCGTATCTTTGTGCCATGGTTTCAGCATAGGTTAAATCCGGATTACCACCACCAAAATTAACACTCATGTTTCCGCCGCCGCCGCCTGATTGTGCTGGTGCGGCATTAGTAGGTACTTGATTACCAAACAATGAATCGTATGCATCTACAGTATCACCATAGTTTGCTTTTAAGTTTGTCATTGCTTCGTCATATAATGGAATAGAACTGTAACCTTTCATACCATTAGCGAATGTTGTTGCTTGAGGCATACTGCTCATAGCATCTGAAGGGGCTTGTAGACCAAAGGCCGCCGCCGCATTATTATTGTTCTGAAAAGCCGCCGCTTGATTGTCATTAAACGCCGCTACTTCAGGCCCGTAATAAGGCATGTATTCAATTTGTTGTAACGCTTCAGCTCTTTGTAAGTTTCTATCTGCTGGGCCTCTTACCCATTCAGGAACTGTAGTCTCTGTTGTTGTTTTCTGCCCACCACCTTTACCACCGCCGCCTGAACTCATGTCAAAACTCCTTTGCTAATATTGTAAGTTGTTCTGTCCACCCCTTTGATTCCAGAACACGTTTCCATCCTTTTCTGCCGGCTATTGACATCGCGTCACAACCTTGTAATTTTCCCCATGCCATTGCGTCATCATGCATGTCTGTAATTTGTTTGATTCCGTAGCCTTTGTTACCACCAGCTAAGAATACGTGTAGCACTTTCTTGTTAGGATACACTACTATCTCTGTTACCGCACATCCGTTTGACCCCATCCACAACTGCATGTGACCACTCATTACGCCATCAACAATATCTTTAAAGTCATGAGTATCCCCGCCTTTATTAAGCGCTGAGATAATCCAGTCTTTTCCTTTTAATAATTGTTCTTCCATACTCATGGGTCTAATTTTAACTTAATCCAAGCGCCACCTTTAGAAATAACTGGACAATCTTGTGCGGCATCCCACATTAGTATTCCATCTTCTGTAGCTTTTGCTTCTGAATCTCTAAACTGTAACTTATTTCTAGTAGCAGTTAAAAATTTATTAAGTCGGTCTCCGTAAGTTTTCCAATTATCACCTGTTGGCGGTGGAGGCATAGCTACACTCATCTTCTACCACCAGGATTTGCATCTATTCTCATCACACCTGAACGCCAGTTAGTGTTTGCTTTACCCTGTATTTTCATACGCATCTGTCTACCTGAAAACCTAACATCTGTTGGATTGCTTAATTGAGTAACTCCATGGTTTGTTTCGCTACCATTTGGATGTTGTCTAGTTTTAAACGTAATTTCAACTTCACCTTGTATTCTTTCGTCAGGTATTAATTGGTTTACTCTCATTATAGTATCGCCATTACCTAAACTAACAGGGCCTGTTTCTGCAAATGGTTTGACGCTATCATGTGTGTAACCAGTCTCTTGATTATAAAGATTACCACTTGCATCTCCCCATATAGGGCTTTTAAAAATACCTTGGTCAACACCAGCAGTTCTTTGTATAGTACCTGTTGCCCAATGACCTTCTTTGTAGTCTAAGGTTACATATCTGTCATTTTCGTTTGAGCTTTGTGAAGGATAGAACCACCATATCTCACCAAACTTTGAATTGTGTACAGCATAAACTTTACTTATTTGTGCGGGGTTCATATCATCAAAAACGTAGTCCGCAACTTCACATGGAATTTCTTTAGCAGTAGAGCCATCAAAAGTAAAGAACCCTTTTGCTCCCATCCAAAAAGCGCCCTCATCTATTGAGACTGCACCTTTTCTTGAGCTTACACCACATGCTGTTCCTACTCTTTCAAATCCATAAACAAATGGCGCACCTGAATATTGTGCTACGTGTGCGTCTGTGTCAGTTAAGATAAGAGTTCTACCTTTAATGCGAAGACCACACATAATCTGACCATTGGTTACTAATTCAATATCACCAGCTTCGTTTGTTGCTGATGCAGACCAAACAGTATTTGCTTCTTTATCACACCAAGCAACTTTACGTGGATTACCACCAGCACCTAAACAGAATACAAAGCGTTCCTCAGTAACAACCATACCTTTATTGTTTACAGGAGCGTTAGATACTATCTGTGCTTTGACTCCGGTGTTACCTTGCCATTCATATAACTTACCATCTTTTGAAGACACAGCTAAGAGATAAGCTCCCCAAGCATCTAATGACCAAGTAGTAGCTTCTGAATACACACCTGAACTTGTGGGCGCTCTACCCCAACTTGTTTTGCCATAAAATCCACCACCAAAGCCTGTGTTTAACGCACCACTTATTGTTCCTACTACTAAATTAGCTGGAGTTATATCGTATATTGTAGATGAAGGGTTCACATAGTATAGTTTGTTATAAGTTCCACTAGCTAAATGTTCATTAGTAGAGTTGTCTAGCCATGCAACCATAGCTCTAGGAGGGGCGGCAAATGCACTAGCTTTTCTAACTACCCATCCACCTACTGGCCTCATTGAACCATCATGCCATCTAACTAAACTAGCTTCACGCCATCTGTTAGAAGACTCAAAGTCTGTTCCGTTTCTGTGTACACCCGGTGGTATTTGTAGTGGTATTAACATATTATGCCGCTATCTGCGTCCAAGTTACTGAATCGTTAACAATAATTTCCCATTTTTCTCTACCTACTGTAGCAGTTACTGATGTTGCACTTACTGCGCCTGATGTACTTTGTACTCTATTACACGTAGCAAGAAGACTTGACGCTGGTTGTGTGACTGCATGTCCTTGATGTATTCTTTCAGAGTCTGAAGCTACAGTTGAGAATACTAAATTGCTAGGTGTATAAGCTATACCACCCATGCCTGAATGGATTGAACAATAATAATATAAATCAGGTGCATCAACTGCTACAACAATTGTCGTTTTAGTTGACGAGTTGTGTGTAACTCCCGTTGTATATTGTGCGCCACTATTATGCGTACCGTCTGAAGTAGTTGAAAATCTAAACGGATGACTTGAGGGGTAATTAAAGACATACGTATTACCTTCAACTAAATTCAAAATTGGTTGTTGTACACCATTTAAGAAGTATTTATTATATCCACCTACCGATTGCACAGTCACGTTATAGTGCTGAGTGCCACCTGTCGATGCGATACCACCTCTCGTGGCAAAGCCTAATACTGCAATACTTGCGTTAGCTGTTGGCGTACCTGAACCAAATCTTACTCGATTACATATAGCGGCAATAGTAGCTGTTGGACTAACTGTAGCCGCACCATTTACCATAAACACACTATTACAAGTAATTGTTGTAGTTGCGCTTGGATTAGCACTACTCTCTCTAACCCTTACGATAGTTGAGGCTGGTACAACTGTAGACGTAGAAGTCATAGGAGCGGCACTTGTTCTAACTCTTGTACCGTTACCATTACTAGTAGCTACAGTTACTGAAGTACCGTTTATTAAGACTGAACCTAAAGCAACTCTTCTTGCTATTGCGCTAACAGTAGCAGTAGAAGTCATTTGACCGCCATCTACATTAATCTTTTCACCATTACAAGTAACTGTAGATGTAGCTGTTATTATGGTTTGTAGGTTTGATAAATCAAAAACACCTACGCCATAGACATAACTACCATAACCTTGTGCATCTGTTTCTTCAAGTATAAACTTCTCACCAGCCGCACTAACTCCTGAAGCTACTGTTACTGTAACTGAACCACCTGAAGCAAATGTTGCATTACCAGTAATAGATACTGAAGCTGAGGCTATTATATTTCCTGAAGGAAACAGAGCAATTCTCTGACCACTACACGTAGTAGTAGAAGTAGCATTTGCAATTGCATCAGCCGCCGCAGTAAAGCCGCCTATTGTAGCTACACCTGAAGTTGCACTTACTTCTAACGCAGATTGATGTATACGCTCACTAGAACAAGCAACAGTCGCATTACCATATATTACTATTGGTAGTGAGTCTTCACCAAATTCATGTGAACCATACGTACTCGTACCATACGAATAAGCAGTAACATTTAAAGTTGCCACGTCAGGCCCTAATCGTTAGATTAGTTCAGCGTTATATCTAAGTCACCAGTTGGCACACGGAATACGTCACCAGTAGCAATAGCTTTACTTGACGATAAAGTCGCATAAGCCATTAAGTTACCTGACGTTGCCGCATCAAAAACTCCAACGTGAGTTACTGTACCCCAACTACCTGTAGCAGTCGCGAATTCAATAGCCGCATCATTAGATGTTGTAGCGCCTGAAGTTGAAAAGTCTACTGGTCTTCTCGCATATGCACTACCTGAAAGTTCAGTACCTCCACCAGCTTCTCCCGGTGCGGCTGTAAACAATCCTAAGTAATGCTGAGAAGGAGCTGTGTAAGCCGCTCCAGCAAATACGTGGTCTAAAATTTCCGTTTCTAAAAAGTTTGTAAAACTCATACTAATCCCCTCACTTTAAGTGTTAATCCTGAGCCACTAAACATAGCATCCTCAGAGGTTTGGTTTAATCGCTGTATTGCCGCAGAGTATAATTGCGCCCATACTGCTAGTCGTGCATCTTCCGCTAGATACGGTGCTGAATGTAATAACGCTCCATAGAGGTATACATCAGGCGCTTCTAGTAAGAGCCAGTTATCTGCGTTACTACTAAGAGAAGGAATCTTCTGATAATAAAGTAACTCAAAATCTGTGTCTTCACCCGGTGTTGGGTGTAATTGAAACTGTGCATTTGCATGCGTGTAACTTGTTGGAGTTCCGGAGGCATCACTATTAGCTTGACGTTTGTCAGCCATAGCATCTCTTGATATAAGATTGACTACCGAGGTTCCTGTTCCTGTTAGATGTAATCGTATTGTCTCTACCCAGTCAGGTGGTATTTGCATGTACTCATCTGCGGCTGATTGTTGTCCATTACTCCTAGCTTCCATTCTCCAATGTCTTACGTCTCTGTTAATCTGTGCCTCAGCTAATGTAATAAAGTCTGCTATAACAGCAGTCAGGTCGTCTCTGTTTAAGAAATCAGCTATTGAAGCTTTAAGTCCTGTGTAATTAGATAGAGCCATTCTTAGTAACTCCCATAGTTTTCATTTTGTACTGCATACCCACTTAATGGTGAGCCAGTTAAGCCAGCTCCAAAGATAGCTTTTTGTTCATCAGTCATACCTGACATTAATTCTTTAACTCGGTCTTGTTCTGTTGATGATAAATCTGCAAACTGTGAATTAAATTTAGTACGGTCTACTGTCTGTGGGCTTGAACTCATCTCACCAGTACCAGCATAGTCCATACTACCATCAGCCATAACTGTGCCATCCGGCATTCTATGAAATCCTGGTGGTACTACATCCGGAATTGTTGGCGTTTTACCGGGCATTAACTCAGGGTTTGACTGACCCATAAAAGCGTCTCGTAAGGCTGGAGTTTCAAAACCTCTAGGGCCTAATCCACGTAATACAGTATCACTTCCCAATCCAAGATTAGGTTTCATTCCACCATCAGCAGTAATATTTTGTAACTCTCTCATTCTTTGTATAGAGGCACTACTTGGGGCGGCATCACCAGTAAAGGTATAACCTTCTGTCTTACCATCTACGTCAAAATCGTAATTGTTACTTTTCATTACATTAATAGGTTTTAAAGTATCCATGACACCATCTCGTTGAGCTGGAGTATCCACACCTCTAGCGTCAGCATCTTTACCTTTCATCCTAGACAGCATATCCATCAAGCCTTCAATGTCTAACTCTTCCATAGTGTCTCCTGTCTAATTAAGCGTAAGTATATCAGTTGTTCTTACTTGTATCAATTAATCTAGTAATCCTCTTTTCTCTAAAGCCATTAACCTTTTGTGCGTTAGTAAACCTATAGGAGGACTTTGCATTGTTAGTTTTCTCATATCATCAGGTGTCATGTTAGCGGCTGTCATAGGAGAGCCATCTGCTTTTTCATTGTCAAACAAATCTAAGATACTAATATTACGTTGAGCTTTAGGTAATCTGCCTACTGGCACACCTTTTAACGCTGTGTCATATGATTTAGTTAATGGTGTCCGGTCAGATTTAGTATCTTCTAAATTTAATAGCCCAACATTTTGTAGTGTGCTTTGTCCTTTATCTAATTGTAAAGGGTCAGCGTTTGCTAATCTAGCTGTTGGATATGAGATTACACCATTTTGTTGACGCTTAACTAATTGACCACCTATCTCATAATCAGGAGTACCTTTTTCACCTTTACTACTTCTAAAGTTTACATCTATAATGCGTGCTATTTCTTTTCTTTCACCACCAGTTGTTCCCTTCAATGGGTCTTTTGATAATGTACCTTTCCATTTTTGATTTACGTTTCTAATGTAGAATTTTCCATTTGTATCTTTAACACTTTCTTTTGAAGTAGTTAGAATAAGCTCATCTAATTTAGCTATTTGGTCTGCATCTAATCCTTTGATTGCAGAGTTAAGCATTGTCTGTGTTATTGGGTGACTAAAGTCCATACCAGTTGGAGACATAGCAAATGGTAAAAACAATGGGTCTTTCTTGTATAACCGTTTAGCTTCACCAGCCGAGCTAACTATCTTACCTACTGCATCTTCTGCTGAGGCCCATAGAATACCTCTGTCTACATTCTCAGGTATTAACATATGGTCTTGACCACCAGTTCTCCTGACTCCTTGTCCATCTACTACAATGTCTGTTCCATTTACTTTAATGATAGTTCCATCAGCACTTGAAGTGTCAGACATAGAGCTTACAAAAGGATAGCCTTCAAAGTTTCTTATATCTGTATCCGGTAATAGTATGTTATTGCCAGTTATGAATTCGGTTTCAACATCCATGACTCCTCTATTAATCCTATCTTTATCCCTTTTTCTTCCAGCAAATCGGTCATCAATACTGGCTCCAATACTAGAGCTAATGCCAATTCTGTCACCTGTGTTTTGCGCTATGTCTATGTCTTGTCTCTTTAATATTTTTGTAGTATCAGTATTGTATAGAACATAGTTAGAAGCTTGTGGGTCAGGTTTGCCAGCTACCTTAGCCGCAGAGTTACCGAGGTCATCTAAGAACTTCATACCCGGTATGCCATTATCACTTAGATATTGTGAAGCCGCTCGTTCTGCACCAAAGCCACCTAATTCCTCAGCAAATTGTTCTGTTAACGATTCATAGAAGTCTTTACCAGTAGCGGTATCATCCATGTAATTCTCTCGCATTAACTTTTGCACATTCTCAGGCTGACCTGTTAATGGCAACTCTCTACGTATCATTGTAGCAACAGCATCATCACTTAAATCTATCTCATACAATTGACTATCAGCAGTATCAAACCGTTCCTCTACTTGTCTTAGTATTACATTAGCTTCAGCTAATTTCTTAGGGTTTTTTGCAATACTCATGTCCTTCATTAATTCTTTTCTAATAGTATCAGGGTAATGACCATTAGCTAACTCAAGCCATATTTGAGATTCAAGTGGAGTATTAGTATCTATGTCAGCTAACTTTTTAGCTTCTGTCATCATATCAGTATCATGCCTTGCAAATCTTTTACCTGTGTCTTTGTTCTCCCCAACATATAGACCATGACCTTGGACTTTAGTACCTGAGTTAGTGCCAACCTTCTTCATGTCCATCTTAGTAAAGATTGCACCTTGGTTGTTACCTTGGTAAGTAATGATTGGTATCTTTGTGTTAGGAAAGAACTGTCCAACTAATGGAGCGTTACCTAATACATCTGCTGGGTCAGGCATACTCTGTAACATATTTCTTACTGGTGTAGTGATTGCTGGGTTCTTAGCAAGTTGAGCTACCTTAGCCGCAGTAAATCCACCACTAGCGAAGATTGCCATAGCATCAAGTGGGTTATTAGCTATCATGTTAGATATGCTTTCCCAGTCTTTGAAATTGTCCTTGACCATACTAGCAAATTGAGTAGCCATCTCACGTTGTTCTGTTCCTATGGTTTCATCTAACAAACCACCAGCTAAATTGAGTACACCTCCAGCCGCTAAGTTTGCTATTGGCTTTATTTCGTCTTGAGGTACACGTACTGCATCAGAACCTCCGAGATACATATTAGCCGCGTTGTATGGAATGTTCTCAAAGAACCGTTCAAATTTGTTTGGGTTGGTTGATTGCACTTGGTTATACATCCAATCGTTACCCATACCATCATTGAGTCGCAATTGCTTTAGAGCTTCGTCATCAATAGCTTTTTGTTCACGATACTCAGGACTTACTTCTAAAAGTCCACCAGCGAAGTCCGTAAAGCTATCCCATCCAGTAGATAATGTTTCACTAATGCCATCTGTAAACTCATCCAATAAACCAGCCACTACATAATCCCTTGGGCCATTGGTTGCTGTTGCGTCTGTTGCATTAATTGCATAATCATTTGGTTAAACTGTTCCATCTGACCAGTAGCTTCTGCTTGCTGTCTCATCTGTTCAATTTGTACTAACATCTCTTGTGGTAAATTACCTAGAAACGCTCTGACTTCAGGACTATCATTTACATTAGACATAGCCTCCGGAGGTGTATCCATCATCTCTTGCTGTGTAAACTGCATTAACCCTTCTACTGACATTATACTTTCCCCACTAATTGAATGACTGTTGGTGGCTTCATACTAGCATCACTTGATGTATGGTCTATCTGTGTCTTCTCTCCATACTTGTGTGGTACTAACTTAGCGGCTACCCATTTACGTGCATCTATCTGCAATCTTGCTACTTGGAAGTTCTGATTGTCTGCTCTGTCTGCGATGTCTAAGATTTGGTCAGCACTATATTCAGATTGGATACTCTTTGCGCGCGTGTATCTGTTGGATAATCCTTCTATCTTATATAACCATCGATACCAAGTCTCAGCATTCGGAGTCCATTCCTCCTCTCTACACAATCCAATCACACTTCTACCTGACGCTATCTCTTCTAGCATCTTGTCTACTAACTCTTCAGTATATATTGTAGGTCTAGCCATTTAGTTTATCTCCTCTCGGAAAATTAGTTCCTGATATGCCATGCAATCCAACTGTCTTAGCTATGTGGTCATCTATATCTCTAATTGAATCACCTGAAATCTCCGAACAATATTCAAGTAAAGCTAGATACATATACGGTAATGTGTCAGGCTCTTCTATTTCTATGTCATTAGTCAACTAACTTTCTCCAATTATCAGGAAGGTTAAGTCTAATACCTAAGTCATTTCCAACCCAAGCTATGATGTTATCTAAATAGACACCCATCTCTTTTGTATTTAATTCTGTGGTCGATTTTAACACCACTACTGGTGAGTTGACAACCTCCTCTATTCTTATTTCTAAAAATTCTTTTCTACAGTAGTCATGAATAGCATTTTTTGTGTTGCCTGTTTCCACCAGGATTTGCTGAATGATAGACCAGTAAAGGTTATTCTGATGGCCTGTCCGAGTCATTTTGTTGGCCTTGATACTTATTACAGCTTCATCACCGCTAGTGTTCTTAAAAAAAGTTCTAGTCATACCTTCTACTATGTCTGCTTTAGGTTTGTCTCTCTTTAATATTCTAGTGAGGGTCTCACTCATAAGGTGTCCTAGGTGGTGAAGGAAGTTCTGTATAGTATTCATCCACCAACAAGGACTTAACTAACTGCCTCTTGGTTCTAGTAATAGCAAACTCTGCCATCTCTTTAATAAAATGTGGTTTGTAGTAAGGGTGTTCTAATGTGTCAAAGAGCTTATGGCATGCGTAACAGCCATAGAAGCCTATATCTTGGCCTTTACTGTCTTTAGCCTTAACTCCGGTTCCCGAAACATTTTCATGGCAAAATACAACATTCTCGTTGTTAGGGCCTGAGTCACATACATCAGAGCGAAAGGTACACGCTTTTCCTCTTGCACTACGAGTTATGGAATTTTGTTTCATTGAATCCCCAATCTATTAATATACTGATAACGTCTGCCACACAATATACCACAGCAGTATCAGCGCCAGCGTCCTCTAATTTTTCAATCATAATCTTTTGGTTCTCTGTCAATCTGCCAGCCGGATTACTATCTGTGCGTGGGCGTTTGACCTCAAGGAAGAATGCAATTCCTGACATGAGAAGACAAAGGTCAGGGATGCCACTTTTTACACCTTCTGCTTTGAACCTCCCAGCCTCTGTCATGCTTCGTTTGCCGCCATTTGGGATAGCAAAATAAAATATCTTCCGCATATCTAAATACTCACAGATAGCTTTTTGTACTAGGTGTTCATCATTTTTCATTAGTTTTTCTTTCTTTAACTCTATCAATAATCATAGTAAATTTAAGTTGGTCACACAATGCAATGATTTGGTCTTCTAGTTTACTCTTTAATTTTTTGTCTTCTATCTTAGAGAGTAAAGCCATTAGATTATGTATTGTCTCTGCGACATCTTCATTCGACATTATGTTTTTTATATACAATGACAGGCTCACCTTCCATGTAACGAGATAGACCGTATATGCTCCAATGCAATTGTTGTTTGTTTGCTTTGATGCGATGATTAAGACCTGATAAAGTTACACCCAGCATGTCAGCACATTTTTGTTGTGTTAATCCTATGCGTCTAATCTCATCCTTAATAGAGTTGTAGTGAATAATTCGTGCCATAAAAAAAAATAAGTAAAAAGAATTTATTATATCATTTTCGATATCATGCTGTAGTTTGTTTAACTTTTATTATCAACCCTGAACGCACTCCACTTCGTTCGTTTGTCTGCTCGGTGCTAAAGCACCCAAGCTAATCTCCGGTAAAGCTTAGGGATAAATCCCTTTTTTTTTAGAGCTGTTATCTTATCGGGTAATTCCTGAGCTGGTAGTTTCGGAGCAAAGAAATCCCTAGCCTACAGTCAAGTAAACTAGAGATTGTCATCGGTATAAGTCCTTCGCAGTATTATCCGTATGCCTAATCCTTAAATATTAATTAGGTCAGAGTCATCGCTATCTTGTTAGATACTCAGCCTTCTGCACTCTGCGCTTGAATTTATTAGCCTCCGAGGTGGTTACCAGCATAAAGGTTCTTATTCAAACATCAATCAACAGCCTCTTGGAACACATAGCTGAATCTCTTTTTTTTACTGTAGTGAGTGAAACCGAAGTCAGACATATCTACAGTCGTATCCTGATAGTTGCCTTATGGACTGAAAATGGTATAATCTTTCACAGAACGGTAGCCAATTACCAGTTTAGAAAATGCTTAGAGCTTCAACCACTCTAGGCATTTTTGCTATCTAATCTCTTAAATAACTCTAAACCAAGAACACAAATCATACTCTTAAAAATCTGAGCTTCTAATTTATTTTCAATTTATTTTCACTTTTGCTATTGCGTTATATGTCGAAGTCGATATAATAGCCCCAACAACAACGAAACATCTAATTTTAAACTAGGAGCTACAAAATGAGAAAACTTAATAAAAAACAAGCACTTATAATCGCTGACATCAATGATTCTATTTCTACAAGCCTTGAGGTATTACGTGAATTTCATTCACAAAAAAGATTTGAGATGGTTAGTCATAACCAACATGCTATCCTTGAGCAACTTAGCGGCATAGCTTCTTACCTTATCCACAGCCAAAATAAACTTTGGGATGATAGATTATCTTCGGCCTATTGGGAAATCAGAAACATGCCTGAGCTTAATTTAGAATATTGGATGGAACTCCAAAAATCTGAAGACAAAGTTTACGAAACTTACGACGTTTAATTTGACAGGGGAGGGCAACCTCCCCAACTACTAGGAGATAAAAATGATTACATTTGACAAAGGTATGGTCTACCACTCAACAAACGAGCAGTTCTTTAAAGAAATGTCTGTCACTAAAGACACAAGAGCGGGTCGTACAGGCAAAAAGATTAGTTGTCCGAACTGTAAGGCCACTTACATGGTTTTCCATTTCTCTTGGTCAGCTCTTGAATGCATGACATGTGAAGCTGAAGTGCCTAAGACTGACTGGGTTCTGAAACCGGAGCCTGACTTTTTTGTTAGCGACACGATTGAGAAGTTGCTGAACGTAGCAGAACACTCATGGAATGATAAAGACTTAGTTTGTGTAGCTGTCTATGGTCATGAAGATAAGCCGGAGAATATCACTAGCATCTTGAAGCAGAACAATATTAAAAAAGCTGATGTTACTAAGCTTAAAAAATTAGGCGTGGTTACAGATTTTTTCGATGATGACATGGCTGTAATTATTAAGATGGATTACACAAGAGTTTTGAATGAGACTAATTACACCGAAGAGTTTTTGTTAAACCTCGGATAATCTAATTTCAATCTAATTTCAGTTTTGCTATTGCATTATGTATCAAAGTCGATATAATAGCACCAACACCAACAAAACTTTTAACTTAAAAATAGGAATTTAACATGAGAGTAAAAACACTAGAGACACCAGCATTAACAGGCAAGCTTTGGGATAACGAATTATTCAGATTAACTGACAATGTCAGAGGCGATTGTCATTCAGAAATTATGGATAACATTGCTGTAGGCGATACACACATTAATGGAGTAGGTCAAGAATTTATTTGTATCCGTACTATGCAAGCAGATGAGCGTTCAATGTCATTTCTTGATGGTCGTGAGATAGGTCAAAATTGGTTAGTTGTTTGTCATCCAGTTAAAAAAGATGGCACACTTCACAGAGGTCAAGCATCAAAAGAATTTCAACATACATTTTTTTCTTGGGAGAATAAATAATGATAGAACTTAATATCTATTCAGACGACATCAAGGACATGGAAGAAAGACTTGACAGAGCATTCGACATTAGAAATGGCTGGGGTTCTGAAGCTGTTGATAATGGTGGCAGAATTTCAAGAGAGAAAAATTTTCCATCCGGCAGTATGCATGAGGTTATCCAAATGCAACAAATTCAAATTGACGAGCTTATGAAGACTGTCAATCAACTAAAGAAAAAGACAGGTTGGATTAGTGGCTACGATGACCATGGTTGGGATACTAGCGATAACATTCAATTTGTTCAGGAGGATAAGTAATGACTATTACACCATTTGAATTAACTGAAGGCTATGAGTCTGAATGGAGCCAGCACTTCGATGATGCTAGAGACGAGTGTATGACCCTTACGGACGATATTTTGATGGAGGTAGAGGATTGGGTTCATCCGACTGAAGCAACCGTTGATATAGAGAATGTACTCGTTCTAGCTAATGCCATTGAAAGAGTTAAGAGTCTTAGATACTATACATATACAACTCGTGTCTACGGTAAGTATAGAGATTACGATGAAGACTTTGACTACGATTTTACTGACCAAATCAGGGCCAGTCTGCAAGACAGAATATCTTATAAAATCACACTAGGAGGTAAGTAATGAGCGTATCAGATTTCTATTACGATGAGATTAACTCTGAAGAGAATCTTCAGGAGCTTGACAATCAAGAGCCAACTAATTTAGAAACGGCTATAAAAGCAAAACTTATTAAATCAGGTATCAGTAAAGAATGGATGGACAGTCATCTAATTATTGATATGCCAACTAGGGAGAATAAATAATGAGTACCCAAAAAGAACAGGTCTTAGCATACGTACGAACTAACGGAACTATCACACACCGCGAAGCTGAAGACACTTATGCCATTACAAGATTAGCGGCTGTGATATTTGATTTAAAAGAACTTGGTCATCAGTTTGTTGAGCCTACTAAGATAATAAAAGGTGTTAACAAATTTGGTACAAAATGTACGTGGGCTAAGTATGAATACATAGGGAGAGCATAATGGCAACAGTAAAGACAACTAAGGTACAAGGTGGAGCAGATTATGCCATGGTGGTTAATAGGGTTCACAAGTTCAAAGAAATGTACGAGAATGGACAAATTCTTACTGAGATAGTATCTGATAAGGATGGACAGATAATTTTTAAAGCTCATGCTGTAGTTGATGGAGTTATTACAGGTACTGGACATGCTAAAGAAGACATGGGTTCCAGTAACATCAACAGCACGTCTCATGTGGAATGTGCGGAGACTTCCGCGATAGGTAGAGCGCTGGCGTTTGGTATTGGTTTAATGCCAAGCGGTCAAATTGCCTCGTATGAGGAGGTTGAGAACGCTAAATTGCAACAGTCACACATTGCTGTACATGAATTGACTATGGCTTCAGCAGTTGCATACATTTCTGCGGCGCTAACAATGTCTATTGAAGAGGAAGATGAAGAGGGTATATTAGAAACTCTTACTAACTTTAAAGGTAACGTACCTCTTAAAACTGCTGTGTTCAATACTCTACGTTCAGACCAAAAAGATTACATGACTCAACGTGCTGTCAAAATAGCTGAGGTAGCTAAGACTAAGAAAGAAGATAAGCATGAACGTAATGTACAAGCGGCAACTAAGTTTGCTGAATCGCAAAAGAACTCAGAGGATAAATAGCTCCTGTGCTGAAGTCGGGGGAATCCTAGCCCTCGTAAGTTAAAGAACAAAGCTATTTGGATTAGTTACCCTAAGTAACTACTAATTTAATTTAAGGAGATGTAATGATAAACAAAGTAATTTTAGTTGGTAATCTTACCAAGCCAGCAGAGCTTAAAAACACGTCAACTGGCGGAGTAATAGCCCTGTTAAATTTAGCAACGAATGAATCTTGGGTAGATAAAAATTCCGGAGAAAAAAAGACCTTAGCTCAATACCATCGTATAACAATTTTTAATAAGCTTGCGGAAGTTGTACAGAAGTTAGACCTTGACACAGGTACGCAACTGTACATAGAAGGTCAGCTTACTCACCGAAGCTATGACGCACCAAACGGTGAAAAGAAGTACGTGACTGAGGTAAAGCTTGGCGGCTTTGGTTCTGAGCTAAAGATTTTATCTAAAAAAACTAACTCTGAAGCTCCACAAACGTCACCTACTGTACCAACAACTACTACACCAATCACACCTGTATCTCAGGAGGAGTTTGAAGATGACATCCCATTTTAGAATATTTGCATTCTTAATTGTATTGCCTTATGTTGCAATTACATTGACAATGTCCGGATGTAGTGCATTACAAGATAAACGAGATGCGTTATTAATACCACCCAACGTGATAGATAATGACGTGTTTATTTGTTCCAGCGAAGACATGATTTTATGTTCAGGTTTTCTTACACAAAAAGATATAGACAACGAGGAGAAATAATATGAGTAACAAATACAAGCCCTACTGGTCAAGAGGTCTCAACGAGACGTTTATTACTGAGAACTTTACTAAAAAATCTCTTGAACGTTCATTGCGTTTGCAAGGTGTTGAATTAGATAAAAGGAAATCAATGAAACGATTGATTGCAGAGAACTATGATATTCTTATTTGAAACTTTTGTGCCTGTCATAGCACTCATTGGTACAGGATTAGTTAGCGCTGGTCTTGTACTTCTTTTAATGACACTAGGGATGCCTGATGAAAAATAAATTTACAGATGAAGACCTTATGGGTTTTGCTGATAAAGAAACTACTGGTGAAAGAGCTATGGATATATTAGGTGCGTTACTTAAAGGTGACGAGGAATCAAAGATACTAGCTAAGAGATTAGCTGTATTTACTAAAACTCGTAGCGCACTTATTAATACTTTACTGGGAGAAACAAAATGAGAAAAATTTGGTCATGGTTAATTTTCTTATACTCAATAGGTTTTATTATTGAAGTAAGCGCAATAGTTTATATAGCAATGTGGTTCCACCAGTACGAACAGTACATTCTCTGATGGGTAAACGCAGAACTCTGACGTACGAATTATCTGATGGCTCCAAAGTTACAGCACGTGAAGTTTCACAAGCGTTAGGAGTAACTGAGTCAGCCGCTAGAAATCGTTTAAAGAGACACACCGACAGAGAAATTGTATTTGCACCGTACAATAAAGCTAAAGGCGGTAAGCCTAGGGGCAAACAACCAAAAGCAGAAAAATTACTACCATATGAAGACCCTATGCTAAAACTACTTCTTAAAACTATCTAAAATAATTTTCTATCGTACAAAAATAATTTTCTATCGTACAAATTTTTTACACGTCATCCCATTGGACATTGCGCTTGCGGTGTCCGTTCCAAGCTAACCATCCACCTAATCTAAGTGCGTAGTACGCTAGGTAATTAATCAGCTTAAATCCATTCACATCTATGCAAATATCTCTAAAGAGCATATCTGCCCATTTTTGGTCTTTTTTAGTAATAGCCTGTGCCTTCTTGGTAGAAAGCCTTAAAGTCTCAAATTTGTAAACGTAGTCATGCACAAGGCCACCTGACAACAGTACACCCATTGGACTGAGCCAACTTCTTAATGGTTTAGGAACACTAGCTCCATCGAAGACAAATCCTTTTGGAATCATAAAACTGGTGACAGTCTTTTGACCATCCATTTGTAAACCAAATTTCCAATCTTCTGTGATTTCCCATGTTCTAGTCTTAGTAAGCCATAAGATAATTCCCCCAACTAACCCCTTAGATTTTGTTTCCATAGGTACTGGCATCATGTGTGGCATATTTTTGTATGTAATTTTAACTGGCATATTTTCTCCTTTGTAATTAAACTATCCCTCGTAAATTTCTTTTAATTGGTTTATCCCAAGCATCATTGTATGGTGTGTACCCAATCGCAAGATACCTCATTGAGTCTGCACCATGTGAACTCCAATCATGTCTTGGCCTCATTCTCCACGTTTTACCGTTCTCATCCCAATCTCTTGAGTAAGACAATAAACAATCAATTAGTTTTTCACATTTCTCTTCATCGAAAAAACATTTGTCTAACAGCTCTCTAACTTTTTGTATTCCATCATCTATAAGTAATGAAGGTGCTATCTCTATATCTCTAATACCTAGACCCTCTAAGGTTTCAATACGAGACTTACCGGTTCCAAGTTCTCTTACACGTACGTCATGCGGAAACACATGCTGGTCGTACACGTATCCTTTTTCTTGTAACACTTTAGCGTAATGTTCTAATCCAACACCTGACGCTTCATAGTAATCAATAATATGTACTTCTGTATTAACAAACTGACAAAAGGTAATTGAGGTACTGTCTCCAATGCCTAAATCCCAGGAGGTGACTACCCCTTTAGCCCTGTCGTACCGTACATTTGTAATTCTATCTTCGTCTTTAGCTCTCCTCATTTCAGCGCTATAATAACTACCTTCTGAAAAAACTAAAAACCCACCTTCCCAAATATGTTCATACATATCAGGACGTTTTTCTTTGTCTTCTAATCGCTGGTCATCAAGAACTTTAGGAAACCATGGATTGTCTTGATAATTTAATTGTACAATTTTAGCGTTGCTAGGAAACGTAGCTCTAAACCTTTCATGTGTAGCTGAATACTTTGACTCCGGATTCCACGTTACCCATATCTCGGAACTAAATCCTTTAGACTGGTCTTCTTCACGAATTGATGGTAACAGTACATCCCATGCTCTACCACTTACTGACTCAGCTTCGTCTACCCAAGCTAACAAGATACGAGACTTTGATTTAATAGAGTCTAGTGAACGTCTTAGACCAGCGAAGGTGTACGTTATGTTGCCATCTTTTGATTTAATGTATTTGTCACCCAGCTCATAATAATCCTCAAGCCAAGGAACTGAGCGTATAGCGGCTTTGATTTCTTCCAAGGATGATTCAGTCAATGAGTTCATAAACTCACGACCACATAAGATAGTGCCTTTTACGCCGCTACTACCCCAACGGTAACCAAAAACAGCACTCATTAATGCAAAAGACCTAGTCTTACCTGAACCTCTTGAACCATAGCTGGCCCTAATTCTTGCATCACCTTCAAATACTGGTACTAATTTAGGTGGTAATTCTATCTGTGCTACTTCACTCATTTGCCTTTAGCTAATTGCGCCCCAAAATAAAACTCAATAATCATAGTAGCCCAGCCAAAAAGCTCGTCCATCTTGACTACTGAACCAGCTTGTACTGTTACGTACTCAACTACGTCCGGAGTAATTTGGAACATACCTAAAAAGTTATAGCCTTCTTTAGTAGTTGGTATGACCATTTCAGCATTAAAAACTACAGGAGCTACTTGTGTAAAAATAACTAAAGCAAGAATGACTAATATTATTATTCTTCTGTTCCAAGCGGCCATTGGGCTTTCTTTGTCTGCGGCGGCTCTAGCTTGATTGATAGAATCATTGCGAGCTTGCATGTTCTCTATCATTAATTTTTGTTGTTCTTGTGCGGCCTGACTCTTTAAAGCAAATAATTTACCAAGAAAACCTAATGCTATTGGAGCAATGTTTGCTAAAAAACTAATCATATAAACTTCATAAGTAATTCAAAGACACCAACCTCAGTTGCCGCCATCAAACCAAAACCAATTAGTAGGCCCTTAAACATTGCCTTGTTACTAAGGTTCATGTTTTTAATCTCTCGGACAGACTTAAATAAGTCGTTAATCTGCCCATCTTGTTTATCCAGTTGCATCTGCATCCTTTCCTGTGTAGTCATTAGTACCTTCTTGGTCTTGGTGGAACTTTTCTTTTTTTTCTTGGCATAATATCCTCTATGTTATCAGTTGTTTAATGGATTGTCTAATGACTGCTGTATACGTTTCATTAGCTTCTCTTCTGTAGCATCTAGTTGTAAATCAAATTTGTCTAGCTTGTTGTCCATGTTAGTGATGCGTACATCAATAGATTGAAGCTTAGTGTCTATCCTGTTTTCAAGGTTGTAGCTACTGTCACGTAGCCTTGATAAATCTTCTTTTAATTCTATTTTAATTGCTGAAGCTACTTCTTCTACTCTTAATACGTCAGCAGAAGTCTTCTTCATTTGGGAACTAATAGCACCTAAGTCTAAGTTAGCAAGGCTCTCAACCTTTTGATACAGTAAAAAACCACCATACATGGAGCCTACTAAAGTAGAGATTAAAGCTAAAAGGCCCATAATACTAGCACCGCTAAGTTTTAAACCGCCAACCTTAACTTTTTTGCTAGATAGTCCTTCGCCTTGTTTTACTATGTCTTCTAAATCAGCCATTATTTATTCATGCCTACTGCACTACCTGTAAGTATAGCGCCAAACGCTAAGTGAAACAATCCACCACCCATTAAAGTAAATGGTGAGTGCTGGGAAGTAATCATACTCATCAATTCTAACTGCACAAGAACTTCATCAGTATTTTCAACAAGCATTAACAATGAGGTTACGTCCGGTCTAGTTAAGCCATACCAAATAGGTACGAACATAAAATCGTAAAAACAAATTAACAGATACAATGAAAGTGCGGCCCAACGCCACGTCATTGTACTTTTTTCTAAATCATTTAGAGGCACAGTTAAGTGCTTCTTTGCACATAGTTGCTTCAACACCCCAAATCATTAGCCCTATAAAAGCAATTAAACATACTCCTATTACAATAAATTTTACATTCATGCTTACACCTCTTTAGTTATCGAAACCATCTCCTATCTGCATAGATTTTAACAGTTCTATCTCTGCACGCAACTTCTCTACCTCTAGCCTACGTCTCTGTAGCTCTAGCTGGTACAAAGTGTTGCAATTAAT
>Ga0308011_10000263_pt1 | contig 28718 bp, 19 predicted proteins | sample Neamet177_FD_203144 | JGI IMG/M metagenome (GOLD analysis project Ga0308011, IMG submission 203144) | Marine microbial communities from water near the shore, Antarctic Ocean - #177 | ecosystem: Environmental > Aquatic > Marine > Unclassified | place: Southern Ocean | collected 2014-07-25 | reverse complement strand
TGATTCCCGTCAATAAGCGCTGGCCCATCGCCGACCTCCTCGAGGCTTGCCGCGCCTACTCGGAAAAAACCGAACGCAAAGTCCTTATCGCCTGGACCCTCATCGAGGGCGCCAATGACAGCGACGACCACGCCACCCGTCTCGCCGAACTTCTCAAAGGCAGGCAGGTTCACGTCAATCTCATTCCCCTCAATCCCACCGAGGGTTTTGATGGCCACCCGCCCTCTGAAGAGCGGGTCCTAGAGTTCCAGCGGGTTATCAAGGAGACTGCTGAAATCCCCGTCACCGTTCGTCAACGCCGCGGTATCGATGTTGGTGCCGGCTGTGGCCAGCTTGCCGGATAATTCCTATCTCTCTTGCGCGTTCCACTTTTCAAGATACTTCAGTCATCCGTCGCGCTTTTGATGAGGAATCCTTCTTTCGTGGAGCGGTCGCCATGGCTATCGTCATTGATTGCCGCGAGGTAGTGTTAGAGAGTCGGGTTTCCCACCGTTGTAAAGCGTTAGCGCATCTGCAGCGGAGAGGACGGTCTGCCATACCGCAACCTCGTCAATCAGTCCGTCGAAATTTCTCCCTGTGCCGGCGCGGTGTCCTCCGATGATCAACCCTCCGAACTCGGCCGCCGGGCCGGGTGGGTTGAGTTTGTGGGAGCCTGCCAGCTTTCCGTTCAGGAAGATCCGTAACTGCGTGGAATCGAAAGTGACGATGAGGTGCGACCACTGGTTTTCCAGCTGGGCTCGCGGATGAGCTGTCTGGAATGGGCCATGCAGGGTGGGCGTCGGCGCGGCCTCAGGTTTGGAGGCCGGTTTGAGGGTCTGCGAGTGCAGGCGGATCTCGACCTTCTGAGGATCATCGGATGGGCTGAGCTCGAGCGAGAGATGGTAGGCAGCCTTGGCAGCAGGCTTGCCCTCGGCGGTGGATTCGAGGATGAAATGGCGTGCCTTGCTGTCGTGGGCAGGCAGCGAACTCGGCTTGATCCAGCAGGAGATCGAATGGCCGGCGGAGTTGTCGTCGAGGAAACTGCGCGGGATGTTGGCGAATTGTTGTTGGTCGCGATCTAGGTGTAAGGCCCCGCCTCGGATGCCGCGATCTTGGGCGATGCTGGCGCCATTGTGTGCGACTGCATCGAGTCGCTCGCCGAGAGGGGAAGAGTTAGCGAAATCGCTGTCGAATGGCCAATAGGCCCGCAGCAGGTTTGGCTTCTCGGGAGAAACGAGCTCGGAGTGCTTGATCACAACTGTCTTGTTTACCTTGTCCCCCGGTTGGCGAAAACGGACGGTGAGCGTCGGATCGTCGAGAGTGGGGTCGGCCTCGAGAGCGAGAAACTGTTGTCCTTCGACGAGTGACCACTCGAGAGATGGGTGGTAGACGTTCAGCGATGGGATGATGCGTTTGTGTCCGGGTGACATGATGAAATCGTGAAGGTCATAGCCGACGCGTCCGGGGTGGAGCAGGTAGCGGGAGACGTGGATATCGCCGCCGTGCAGGATGATGCCATCGATGCGCTCGCGCCGGATGAAATCGAACAGCGCATCGCGCTCGTACCAGTAGGTGAACATGTCGTCTGTCTCGGAGTTCTTCTTGTCCTGCCAGATGGCGCCCATCGATAGGACTTTGAATGGAGCCTTGGACTCCTTGAGTGATTTCAGGATCCATGCCCACTGGTCCTTACCGAAGCACGAGGGTTTTCCTGGTGAGATGGGGGACGGTTCGGACTGTGAGAACCAGCGCGGGTCGAGGTGGAAAATCTCGATCGCTCCGAGGTCGGTCTTGTGGTAGACGCCTTCGCTGCCGTTGCCGTAGCTCCGGTGGGCGCGGTATTCGACGAAGGCCTTGCGAGTCGCGGCCTTGCCATCCTGCAAGTTCCTGCCGTTGCCATTGTTGAGCCCGAAATCGTGGTCGTCCCAGATTCCTACGACCGGAGTGCGGCGGGCCAAGCTTGCCAGAGGAGCTTCGTTAAGGAGGGCGCGGTGTTTGCGGCGCACGTCCTCGAGCTTGCTCGTATCGATGTAGGGCGTATCGCCGGAGAGGCAGAGCAGGTCGGGTGAGAGCCTGCCAATCTCCTCCCACACCGGTGCGGTATCACCTTTGCTCACGCAGGAGATCAATACCGCTGTCACCTTGCTCTTGCGCGAGACATCGACCGTTCTGAATTTTAGCTCATCTCCGGCGGCGATGAGCTTCGGCTCGCCGGACGAGCCCAGCTCGGCGATCTGGTAGCGATAGCGGGTGCCGCTTTCGAGCTGAGTCACATGAAATTTGGCGACAAAGTCATCGATCGCGGAGCTTTTCGCATCGACGTTTGTCACGATCTCCCCGGATTCGGAGAGCACTGAGAGGCGCAGGGCTAGTTCAGATTCTCCGGGTCGGAAGAGGAAATAGGCATCAGTCGAACCAACACTGCCAACGCACGGGCCAACTGTTTCGGCCTGTCCAAGTGAGGTGAAGCAAAGAGTTAGGAATAGGAGTAAAATCTTCATGTGATTATTCTAAAAGTAGTGATTGATCTGACTGTAGTCGCCCGAAACCTTTCATCAAAAAAGTTACGGTATGTGCCGTCTCGGTTGACAAGGTCAAGCTTGGGGCGACTCCTGCATCAGAATAGAGAACGCAGGAAGTCTTGGCTAGATGATTGCATCCACTCCAACCCCGCCTGACCGGCAACGGGGGGCCGGGGTCGATCGGGAAATCGTGGTTGAGGAGACCAGAGTGGATACGATTTTGAATTTGTTGATCATGGTCTTGTGACGGATAGCAAGCTCCCGCCATTCCGAAGTTAAGCATGGCATGAAACAACTAAAGATTTTCATGATGGGGGTATGTTTTCCTTGTAAATGAAGCGCCGGCTATCGCCGGGTCATGCAATTATTTAGCCCCCCCTTCTCGTGATTCCGCGGGGATTTGTCATTCCATGGGTGAAACCCACGCGCTAGGATCGGTCTTATGAAAGAATTTTGCTATCTACTGAGCACCCTACTTTTTCTCGTGCCTTCTGGATTCGCGGACCCGTTGGCGGGGACGCGGCCGCTCGATTGGGAGGGCGACATCGCCTCTCGACTCATCGATTCGGCGGATGCGTTTCTGCTGAAGAAGATCGAGCAGACGATGACGGCGGAGAAAGCGGAAACCCCTGACCGTGTCGAGCTGGCACGGATCTTGGGGGTGGTGGACGAGCGCGCGGTAGCCAAGCCGCACCTCGAAGTGCTGGGCAAGGTGGCGGAAGGCGAAGATTGCGTCGTCCACGAGGTCCGTTGGCAGGCTTTCGGTGATGTGCATGGCGAGGGGCTGTGGCTGAGTTCGGCGGGAGCGACAAAGTCGATCATCGTGATCCCGGATGCGGACCAAGTTCCGGAGGAAATTGCCGGGTATCACGGCAAGCTGCCGATCGAATACCAGACCGCCCGTAAGTATGCTTCGAGTGGGTTGAACGTTTTTGTTCCCGCGCTGATCAACCGCAGTGCGGGGTCGCACACGCTGTCGAACCGCGAGTATCTCTACCGCCCGGCCTTCGAGCTTGGGCGTCACCTCATCGGCTACGAGATTCAGAAAATTCTGGCGCTGGTTGATTGGCTGAGCACTGATCTGGTAGGGGTGCACGGGCATGGTGAGGGGGGCATGCTGGCGCTGTTTGCCGCGGCGCTTGACGAGCGAATTCCGAAGGTGATCGTGAGCGGCTACTCTGGTCCCGGCGCCGACCTGTGGCAGGAGCCGGCCGAACGCAACGTCTTCGGATTGCTCAACCAGTTCGACCGAGCCTCCCTGGAGCGGATGATTGCCCCGAGGGAGTTGCTAAACGTGGCGCAACCGCCCGCCCCAAGGGTTCTGATTGAACCCAAGAAATCGCGTGGCAAGCCCGGGCGTTTACTTTCCGCAGGAGAGCAGAAAACTGATCCAAAAATGCAGGTGCCGCCCTTGAAAATTGTGCGCGAATTGGACCAGGAGGCGCGCCATACGCGGCAGTTGCACGAGCTCGACCGCCACAACCAGCAGCTGCTGGTCGAGAGCCCGTATGTGCGCGAAAAATTCATGTCGAAACTGAAGACAGATTCGCCGCAGGCCTTTGCAGAATCGCAGAAGTTCTACCGCAATTACTTTGCCGAGAAGGTGATCGGGCGATTCGATGACGAGTTGCTCCCAGCCAATGCGCGCACCCGAGAGATTGAGATCAACGGAAAAGTACGCGCCTACGAGGTGGTCCTCGATGTCTTCGAGGATGCGAGTTTTTTTGCCTACGGCATCCTGGTCGTGCCGAGGAATCTCAAGCCCGGGGAGTCGCGGCCTTGCGTGGTTTGCCAGCACGGTCTGGAGGGGCGTCCGCAATCGACGATCGGCGAGAAAGATGCCAACTATTACGCGGCCTTCGCCACAAGATTGGCGGAGCGCGGCTACGTCACCTTCGCGCCACAGAACCTCTACATCTTTGAGGACCGGTTCCGTACGCTCCAGTTCAAGGCGAACTCGATCGGGCGCACCTTGTTCTCGCTCATGGTTCCACAACACCAGCAAATCACCGATTGGCTGGGCGGGCTCGAGTTTGTCGATGCCGAACGCATCGGGTTCTATGGCCTTTCCTACGGCGGAAAATCGGCGATGCGCATCCCGCCGTTGGTGGACAACTATTGCCTGTCAATCTGCAGCGCAGATTTCAATGACTGGGTGTGGAAGAACGCCTCGACGCGCAGCCCGTATAGTTACGCGAATAAGGGCGAGTATGAAATCTTCGAGTTCGATCTTGGCAGCACCTTCAACTACTCGGAGATGGCGGCGCTGATTGCCCCGCGGCCGTTTATGGTCGAGCGTGGCCACTTCGACGGGGTCGCTCCGGACGAGCGCGTGGCACTTGAATTCGCCAAAGTGCGCCATCTCTATGCGGCGAAACTGGGGGTTGGGGAGCGCGCAACGATCGAGTGGTTCGTCGGCCCGCACAAGATCAACGGGGTCGGGACCTTCGAGTTCCTCGACCGTTGGTTGAAGCCTTAGAGTTTGTTTCGAACTAAACTGGTCGGGAGTTGAGTCGTCATTGAACTTACGATCGAGGGACGCGCGGGTCAGAAAAGAAATCCCTTAGCAATATTTCGCAGCTGAAAGAGATCTCATTACCTGCTTTCCTCTCCTTGCATGAGTTCTAACTGCACCACCGTCCTCGCGGGCATTGCCGCGAACAACGCCTCTCTGTTTCACCGGATCCGGTTCATCGTGTCAGATTCAGCGGTGATCATCGATTTTGCGGACGAAACCTCTCTCATCATCATCCGAGACATCGAAATGGATCGGGCGCGCCAGGCGGCCTCGGCCGATCGAGTCTGTTGTGCGGCCGATTTTGAACCGGAAGGTGGGCTGTCTGGTGATCGCGATACCGCCCTGGCCCAAGCTACTGCAGAATGCCTCCGGCGTGCCGGTGAAACGTCGATCACGGTCGACCGGACGCTGCCCTACCTCTATGCCCATTTCATTCTGCTGGCCGGTATCGCCATCGATTACTCGGAGAACTTTGGCGTCAAGGAACGTCGCACCAAAATCCCTGGAGAGATTGAGTATTTGCGCCATGCGCAAAAGATCACTGGAGAGGCGATGACCTTCGCCTGCCGGACCATCGCGAACGCCACTCCGGACCGGGATGGAATCCTCCACCATGACGGTGCGATCCTCAGCTCTGAACGAGTAAGGTCGATGATCACAGCCTTCTTGATCGAGCGGAATTTTTCGAATTCGCACGATTCCATCGTGGCGACCGCTCCCTACGTCGCCGACTGCCACCATTTCGGAACGGGATCTTTGAAGGCGAATCTCCCGGTGGTCGTCGATATCTTCCCGATGGATAACGCGACGCGCTACAACGGCGACATGACCCGAACGGTAGTTTGTGGCGAGCCGTCCGACGAACTGAAGAAAATGCACGCTGCGGTCTGCGAGGCGAAGGTCACCGGCTGCTCCGCACTCAAGGCGGGCACGACCGGTGAGGCCGTCCATCTTGCCACCATTGCGGTGCTTAAGAGACATGGTTTCACGATCGTGCGCGGCGACGTGTCACACGATTCGGCCATTCCTACAATGCCGCACGGCACCGGGCACGGGATCGGTCTGGAGGTTCATGAGCCCATTCTGCTCGATCATGGTGGCGGCGGGATTCTCGAGAGCGAGGTCTTTACCGTGGAACCCGGATTGTATTCTTCGATCTTCGGTGGTGTCAGGATCGAGGACATGGTTCTCGTCACCGAGAATGGTCACGAGATTCTTTCGCCGGTATCGGAGGGGTTGAATTGGAAGGAGTGATCGATGCGGCAAGACTACAATCCGGCCAACGCTGATCTCCTCGTCAACATTAACGGTAAACTCGTGCACCGGGACGAAGCTGGGATCAGCCCTTTCGATTCCTCAGTGCAGAATGGCGACGCGGTCTGGGAGGGGCTGCGCCTCTACAACGGGCGGATTTTTAAGCTTCAAGAGCATCTTGACCGCTTACGAAAAAGTGCCGAGTTGCTGCAGTATCAGGACTATCCAAGCGATGACGAACTGATCGCCCAATTGAAGCGGACGCTGGCAGCGAACGACATGTCGGACGCGGTCCACGTGCGTCTCACCGTATCACGTGGAATCAAGTATACCTCCGGGCTCGATCCACGCATCAATACCGCAGGCTGCTCGTTCTTCATTCTCGCTGAGCATAAGGCGCCCGTCTACGACAGGTCAGGCCTCGTTCTCCACACTGCGACAATCCGGCGACCCTTCGCAAACGTTCTCAACCAGCACATCCACAGCTGTAATCAACTGACCTCGATTCTCGCCAAGCTCGAGGCCAACTCTGCTGGCGCCGCTGATGCTCTTTTGCTCGATACGAAAGGCAATCTCGCCGAGACAAACGCGACCCATGTTTTCCTCGTGAAAGATGGTGTAGTTGAGACCTCGACGACGAAGGCTTGCCCTGAAGGCATTACGCGGATGACCATTCTATCTCTTTGTCGCGAGCACGCCATCCCGAGTGTAGTACGAGATATTTCCGAGGCCGAGGTCCACCAAGCGGACGAGGTTTTTTGCACCGGCACAATGGGCGAAATCGCGGCGGTGACTCGAATTGACAAGACCGTCTTTGGGGAAGGTTTTCCTGGGCCGGTCACGACGCGCCTGAGCGACCTGTATGAGCACGTCACCGCGCAAGGTTAGAGAGGGGGCGAAGATCAGCTTTCGAGAAGGGGTAACTATTTTTTCTGTGCAAGGTCGAGGAATACGATGATCGAAGGGTTGCCGACGGGTGTATATTTCCCAGTGAATTCTAGTGTTCCTGATTTTTGATCCACCCTAAAAGCGGCAATGTTGTCGCCGCGCTGATTGCAGGAGAAGAGGAATCCCCCCGTTGGGTCGAAATTGAAACTGCGCGGGTAGTTGCCCCGGGTCCACTCATCGGCGACGAAGGTCAATTCGCCGGTCTCGCCGATCGAGAAGATCCCAATGCTATCGTGCAAGCGATTGCCAGCATAGACAAAGCGGCCATCCTCGGAGACCAAGATGCCGGAACAGAAATTACTTCCGGCGAATCCGGGCGGCAGGCTGGAGATCGTCTTTCTCTGGCTCAGCTTTCCCTTGGCAGAATCATAGTCGAACAAGACGATGGTAGATCCTTCCTCTTGCAGAGAATACAACCAACGACCGTTGGGATGAAAATGGAAATGCCGCGGACCGTCGCCCGGCGGTAAGGAGACAGATGCCGGTTCGTTGGCTGTCAGTAGACCTTTTTCGTCATCGAATTTCCAGATGTAAATCTTGTCCAAGCCCAGATCGACGTGGAGCACGAATCGCCCGGAGGGATCGGCTTCAATCATGTGCGCGTGAGCCTGGTCGTGTCCGCTGATGGCGAAGCTCCCCGGCGGTGCGTTGGTGGCCTTGGTCGGCCCCACTTTACCCTCATCCTTCTTGATGTCACTGGCAGGCCCGAGACTCCCATCAGTCAGAATCGGTAAGACGGCCACAGAGCCTCCGAAATAGTTGGCCACTAGCACGAATTTTCCGGATGGGTGCACACTCAGATGGGCCGGCCCCTTGCCTCCGGAACTCACGGTGTTGAGCAATTTCAGGGTCCCGTCAGTCCGATCGATCGCGAACGCGCTGATCGAGCCCGCCTCGTTTCCCCCAATCCGCTCAGTCTCGTTGGCCGAATAGAGGCGTGTCTGGGCGGCGTTGAAAGCGAGCGCGCTGGGACTCGTCCCCATCTCGTGCAAGCCGCAGGGCGTCATCGCCCCGGTATCGCGATTGACTTGAAACAGGTGGATGCCACGACCATTTCCGGGGGGTAAATCCACTTGGGTCGATAGGACGTTCTTCAGCGGTGAGGTGTAAGTCCCCACATACGCGATGAGTGGTCGCTCGGCATCGCTCGTCTGTGCCTGGAGCTCTTGTGAAGAAGTGATAACCGCCACTCCGCTGGCCAGCGCGGTAAGGGTTCCTATAATCGTGCGACGTGGTTGGGAGATGGATCGTTTCATGTGAAGGCCCCATGGTCGGGGAGAGAGACTAGGACGGAGTCCAAAGTAAGCTACAATCAATCCACAGGGGATCGCGGATTCAGTCAAGAGCTACCTTGCCCTGAGTTTCGTTTCGTATCCGCTTGGGGGAGCGTTGATCATGTCCCCCAGACTGCATCGTTTATAAATTCAGGGCAAAAGGATCCCGTAGTTATCCGTGCTTGTTAGATTGCAGCTACTTGTATCAACTTACAAAGCAGCTGGTGGAATCTCGAGGAATGGCCATCAAGTCGATCGAAGGAGTTTCGACCGCCCAGGCGCAGAAGGCGCGCGCGAACCTCCAGAGGAAATAGAACAGCCCAAGCATTTTTCGTTATGTCCAATACCACAAGAGATCAACCGAATTTTGTCACGCATCTCGAATGCTCCAAAACTGGTGAGCACTATCGAGCGAATGAAATCCACGGGCTCTCCAATGCCGGTGCTCCCTTGTTGGTGCGCTACAATTTACGAGCACTCAGCGCCGCACTGACACCGGCCGACCTCCTCGGGAGGACAGAAGATTTTTGGCGCTATCGCGAGTTCCTCCCGGTGCAGGATCCGGAAAATATCGTGAGTCTCGGTGAGCAAATGACGCCCCTTTTGAAAACCTCACGACTAGGAGGCGCCGCCGAAGTTTTCATCAAAGACGAGGGGCGCTTACCGACCGGTTCGTTCAAGGCGCGCGGTCTATGCCTGGCGGTGTCGATGGCCAAGGAGCTCGGCTTGAAGAAGCTCGCCATTCCAACCAATGGGAACGCAGGCGCTGCGATGGCGGCCTACGCGCGCTGCGCCGGCATGGAGGCGTTCGTGTTTTGTCCTGAAGACACGCCGGAGACGAACTTGCGCGAGATCGCGATGCAGGGGGCCAAGGTGTGGCGTGTCAACGGGCTCATCACGGACTGCGGGAAAATCGTGCGCGAGGGAGTTGAAGACACCGGGTGGTTTGATGTCTCGACGCTTAAAGAGCCCTATCGCATCGAGGGCAAGAAGACGATGGGCTTGGAGCTCGCCGAGCAGTTCGGCTGGCAGCTCCCGGATGTTATCTTCTACCCGACCGGCGGTGGAACCGGGCTCATCGGTATGGTGAAGGCCTTCGATGAACTCGAGGCGATCGGTTGGATTGGTTCGAAACGCCCACGCATGGTGGCGGTGCAGGCCAGTGGTTGCGCACCGATTGTCAAGGCCTTCGAGGATGGAGCCGAACACGCCGAGCTGTGGGAAGATGCGCACACCGTGGCCGCTGGGATCCGCGTGCCGGCAGCGGTTGGTGATTTCCTCATCCTCCGCGGCGTGCGTGAAACTGGCGGCTTCGCGACCGCGGTCGATGATGATGCAATCATCGACGCGCGCCAAGAGGTGGCTCATCGCGAGGGGATTTTACTCTGTCCCGAAGGCGCTGCGACCTACGCCGCCTACAAGAAAGAACTGGCGAGCGGACGGGTTCGCCGCGACGAGTCCGTGGTGCTATTTAACTGCGCCACCGGCCTCAAATACGACATGCCTCCAGTGACAGATCAGTTGGATCGAGACCGGCCGATCGACTATTCCCAATTCGTATAGAGTTCGACGGAATCCTGAACCGACTTCCACTTCGGGACAGTTCACGTTCTTACAGGAACGGTTTCGCCGCCGTCCAGATCCCAACCAGCACGATCAGGACCGCGCTAGCCCAGAACCAGACCGCGAACCCCTTACCGAGATCCAAACGCGGATCGGAGTCACGCCGTTTGAAATAGATCGCGGCATAGAGCACAATCAGGAGGATGATCGAAGTGACAAAGCCGCCGACGAAGACCATGAACACCGGATTTCCGACCGCTTTATAGACGAGCGCCCACAGAACTGGAATGACCCAGGCTAGGCCCGCAATCCAGCGCATGCGCAGTTTTAAATTCGAGAAATCGAATATCCCGATCTGCCCGAATGCATCCGCAAACTGCCGGGTCCAAGCCGCGAGCGCAGCAAAAGTCGTCGAGAATAGCACGACAAACGCGCCGCCGTAGAACATCGGTCCCGCCCAGTCTCCCAGCGTCGTCGTGTACATCGTTGCCAGGTATTCCAGGAATGGCCCGCCGCCGCCGCCGGGAACTTCTCCGCGACCGTGCAGCAATCCTGCGCCGAGGACGTAGAAAGCCGCTGTCATGACCGTATAGACGGTCATCGCCGCCACTGCGTCGACGATCATCACTTTAGTCCAACCTTTCGCGCGGCGCGCCCACGCGTCAGTGCCGTCAGCTTCACCGGTTTTCGCCGCGTAGCCTTTTTCGATCAACCAGTAGTTGTAAGCCATGATCTCGTCCCCGCCGACACCCGTGATGCCGAAGGCACCGATGACCAGCAAGAGCATGGCATTGTCACTCGGTAGACTGAAAGTCAGACCCGAAAATACCTCGCCGATCGTGACGGCCTCCGGTCCGAGTTGCAGCGCCACCAGCGAGACAAGGGTGAAAACGGTAAACAAGCCGATCATCACCACCGAGAGGGTCTCGATCAATTTGTAGTAACCTCCCGAAACGATGATGCCGACGATCACGACGGTCACCGCTAGCCAAATATCGGTCGATATCGCAGGGAGGGCCATATTCAAAAGCACGGCGACCATGCCAATGATGCCGCCGACCTGGAGGAATTTGAAGAGCATCAAAAACAGCCAGCCCCAGATGCTCCAGTTCGCCTTGCCGATTCTCAGACCAGGCAATTTGTCGAGCAATGCAAAGGTCGGTTTGCCAGTCGCGATTGCGCGTTTTCCAAATTCCACCTGCACTGCGACTTTCACGAGGCAGCTGACGAGGATCACCCACAGGGCGATGAATCCCGCCTCGGCACCGAGGGTCGTGGTCGCGACCAGCTCGCCCGATCCAACGATGGACGCCGACAACACGAATCCGGGCCCGATGTGTTTGAGGCTGCCGCGCAAGGTGGTCGGAGGCTCTTCTATTTTGGACGGGTCGAGTTTGTATGGATCACTGCAAGGTCGCATTGGATGGTGAACCTAACGGGGGAGACACGAGCAAAGAAGCCCAAAACCCAGACTAGAAGTTGAGGGAGATCTCAGCGCGCCTGCTGCGACAGCAGATCTCTAGCCAAGATCGCATTCGAAGTGAACGCCACACCTGTTCTCCGGGCGCTTGCGCCAGATCTTCCCGCTTGGGAAGGTGTGATTGGCAAGAAAATCAGCCTTGAATTCCAATCCCCAACCCGGAGCAACGGGCGTCACGTAGTGCCCATTCTTCGTTTGCACCGGATGCTCGACGGAATCTTGGAGGAAATCGATGTACTCCACGAGCTGCGTGTCCGAGTTCCCGCTCACGGCGATTTGATCCCACATTCCGTAGTGTTGAATCATATTGCACAGCGCAATCCCGCCGCCATGCGGACAGACCGGGACGCCAAATTTTGCCGCCATAAGAATGATCGCCATGACATCGTTGACCCCGGCCACCCGCACCGCATCGATCTGGCAGTAGCCGATCCCACCGCTCTTGAGGAGTTGCTTGAAAATCACCGGCGAGGCGGCTTGCTCGCCACAGGCAAATTTAAACGAGGCACCCGCGAAGGTCTCGGAGAGCTCCACATACCCAAGCACGTCATCCCGGGCAATCGGTTCCTCGACCCACTTCAATCCAAAGGGCAGGTAGTGCCCGATGTGCTCCTTGGCCTCGCCGACGCCCCAATATTGGTTCGCATCGACCATCAAGGATTGATCGGGACCAAGGGCATCGCGCAGAAATTGAAGACGCGCCACATCACTCTCGAGATCTTGCCCGACCTTCAACTTGAAGGCATCGAAGCCTGTTTTCTGAAGCTTCCGCACGGTCTTAAGAATCGCCTCATCGCTCAAGCCCAGCCACCCCGCGGTGCAGTAGGCTTTCGGACCGAGTTCGCTCATCTCTTGCTCGCGCGCAACTTTGTTCGCCTTCGCTCCCTTCAAAATCGCGAGCGCCTCATCCGGGCTCAGCGCATCTTGCAAGTGCCGCCAGTCAACGCAATCGACGACAAACTCCGGCTCGAGATCTACCAGCAGCTTCCACAACGGCTTGTTCTCAGATTTAGCCCACAAATCCCACATTGCATTGATGATCGCTCCGCAAGCCATCCGGAAAACACCATCGTGCAGCCAGCGTAGCTGATGGTGGTCGATCAATCGCCGGTAGAGTTTCAGGGGCGCGGCCGAAAAATCCTCGAGCGAAGTGCCAAGCACCAGTTGCGCGAGATCGCGGATGCCGTGGCAGATCCAGTCCGTTCCAGCTCCAACCGTGAACACCACCGCGACACCACGTAGCCCGCTATCGGTTTCGAGGTGTAAGACCGCGGAAGAATAATCTGGTGCCTTGTGAAAGGGATCCGACCCTAGCATGTCATCCGAGGTTGGCACGCGCAGATCAATGACTTCGGCTGAAGTGATTTTCATCTTTCTAGCTTTCCTTGACCGCCGTTTGTTTTTGCGATCCCAGTCCGTCGATGCCCAGCTCGACCACGTCTCCGGCCTTCAAATACATAGGGGGATCAAATCCCAGGCCGACCCCCGCAGGCGTTCCGGTGGAAATGACGTCGCCCGGGAGCAGGGTCATGAATCCGCTGAGGTAGCTGATGACATGCTGGATATTAAAAATGAAATCTGTCGTGCAACCGTCCTGGAGCTTCTTGCCATTCAGCGTGAGCCATAGATTGAGATTGTTCGGATTGCCCACCTCGTCCTTGGTTGCGAGGTAGGGACCAAAGGGCGCATAGGTGTCAGCTGATTTCCCTTTCACCCACTGACCACCCTTCTCCAACTGCCACTCGCGCTCGGAGTAGTCATTGTGCACTGCGTAGCCCGCGATGTAATCAAGCGCGTCGTCCCCACTCACGTACTTTGCCCGCTTGCCGATCACCACCGCCAGTTCGACCTCCCAGTCGGTCTTCTCCGAGTGCCGCGGAATCACGATTGGATCGTTCGGGCCGCCCCAGGCAGTCGTCGCCTTGAAGAAAACGACTGGTTCGCTCGGGGGCTCCATCCCAGCCTCCACAGCGTGGGAGGCGTAATTCAACCCGATGCAGATGATCTTCGAGGGTCGCGCAATCGCCGGCGCGAGTCTCACATCAGCAGCTCGAACCTTCGGGAGAGTGTTTGCCTGCCCCTCGATAAACGCAGCAAGCCTCGCAAGGCCATCGTTCTCAAAAAATGCTTCTCCCCAGTCCTCGCCGAAGCTAGTGCAGTTGAGAATCTCAGTCTCTGAAGCGAAGACGCCAGGGATGATCGAATCGTTTTCGTGGTATCGGGTGAGTTTCATAAAGTCGGGTTCTTATCTCAACAAGGTGACACCGCCATCAATATCATACGACGAGCCGGTAATAAAGGCCGCCTTGTCTGAACATAAGAAGGCTGCCAGCTCAGCGACCTCCGAGGGTTTCCCCATGCGGCCGATTGGCTGGTATTCAGAGAGCTTCTCGAACATCCCCTCACGCTCGTCTTCAGGATAATTCTTCTCAAGGTAGCCATCGACAAATGGCGTGTGAATGCGAGCCGGACAGACGCAGTTGGAGCGAATCCCCTTGTTGATGTAATCGCGAGCGACCGAGAGCGTCATCGACACCGCCGCCCCCTTGGACATCGAGTAAGCGAAGCGATCTTCAATCCCGACTTTCGCTGCGATCGAGGCGATGTTCAGAATCGCGCCGCCACCCTCGGCGATCATCTTCGGCACCGCGAAGTGGATGCAGTGATAGAGTCCTTTCACGTTCACCTCGTAGATCCGATCCATCTCTACCGGTGTCGTGTCTCCGACGTTGCCGATCGAAGCGATCCCGGCGCTGTTGACCAAAATATCGGCCCGTGGGAGCTTCTCGAAGACTTCACGAACAGAACCCGTATCCGAGACATCGCAACGGAGGCACTCCGCGCTTCCGCCAGCTTCTCGAATCAGCTCGGCTGTTTCGTCGCCGGCCTCTTGCTGAAGATCAAGAATGACGATGTGGTTGTCATCCTCAGCGATGCGCAGGGCGATCGCCCTGCCGATGCCGGAACCTCCTCCAGTGATGATTGCGTGTTTCATAATAAGTCAGTTTTCAGTGAGGTCGTGTCGAAGGTGCTGTTTTGTTCGCTCTCGCTGAGTTCTGAGACGAACTGATGGTGGGAGAAAAAGAGCACCACAAGACAATTGTTATTTTCCATCTGCGCGCAATAAAACCGTTCGAGTGCCCAGTGACTCAGTCTGCCTCTTTTTACTCAACCTTGCGATACAGAAAGGCATCGGAAGTCACTAACGAAGCGATCAGGGCATTCATGCTGCCGCCGCCGTCTCGGTAGGCGCGGTGGGCATCCTGCAGGGCCGGTGCGTCGTTGAGGGTTTCGTTGCGACCCGTCCAGAAGCGGAAAGCGTGACGGACGAACACCTGTTCGACGTGTTCGCTTTCGGCGAGTTTTTGGATCATCTCGATGGCGTTCTTCACAGGGCCGTCCAGCTGGGGGTCGCCGGAATCGATAATCTCGCCTGAGGTGTCTACAGGCTCATTCAGTTCGGTCGTTCGGAACAGGCCGGCGTGGTTGTACATCTCGAAGGGCAGTCCAAGTGGGTCCATCTTCTTGTGGCAAGTCCAGCAGTATTTCTCCCGCGTGACGCGCATGCGCTCCCGAAGTGGCGTTTGGGGCTCGTCGGGCAGCATCGCGTCGACCGTAATGGGGACATCTGGAATGCCGCCGCCCAGAAGTCGCTCGCGGATCCACCGACCGCGCAAGATGGCGTGGTTGTCCATGGCATCGGAGTGCGAGACCAGCCAGCTCGGGTGTGTCAAGAGGCCGAGGCGCTGACCCTCGGGGGCCGTAGCGAGGGTTCGCTCGGGTTTCATGGAGCCGTTCCCGAAGGAGCGGTGGCTGACACGGGAGTAGATCTTCGGGCCGGTCAGTTTTGCCTCAGCAACGGCGATGCTTCTGTTGTCTCGATTCCTCTTCTTGTTTCCTTCGATTTTCTTCTTTGCCGCGGCTAGTTCTATTTTTTGTTTTGTCAGCAACTTCAGGGTCTGCCTGTTTTCAGGGTGACCCTTCATTTTTTTCAACTTGGTCTCAATCTGGGCAAGCTCTGCTTTGATGGGCTTCAGGTCGGCAGCGACCCTCTTCGTGAGTTCGGCGTCGGCTTTTTTCTTCGCGGCCTGGACTGTGCCTCTCTCTTCCGGGGTGCGTTTTCTGCCGAAGTAGCTGTTGTCGGCCCGGGTGGCGACGACCTGTTGGGTGGTCAGTAACTCTTTAAGGACGTCCTTGTCCTGCTCAAGAATCAGCTCGATGAGGCGATTCGTGCTCGCCGCAGTTTCGAACATGGCGCGGTAGTGCGCATTGCCCCGGCTAGACACGCCCGTAGTCGCTAGTGCCTTGTCGTCTTTGCAAATGTAACCGGCGAGGTCATGATCGAAGTAGTCTTTGAAAAAGCGCAGGATCCGCGGTTTGCGGATGCTGTCATCGGCAAGCATGCGAGTGACTTCGCGTTCCACGTCTGCTCGTGTGCGCATGCTGCCGTCAGTGATCGCCTGTCGAAGTTCCTCGTCGGGTTTGATGTAGCGCAGCGCATGGTTCACGGCCAGACCCAGTTCCCAATCCTGAAGCATGGCGCGGCCGTGTTTGTCAGATTTGTTGGTTTCGACGAGTTCGGGGCGGAACAGCGCATCGCGGTCCAGAAAAATGGACGAAAGCCCCAAGAAAACACCGTTCTCCTTGCCGACTTTATCGATGGAGTTTTTGACGATGTCTAGGTAGTCGTAGGATTCCGTCTGAGTCGGCGGGCGGAAGGTTAGCGCCTCGAACAGGTAGTCCACCGCGGCACGCAGGCTTTCGTCAGTGACCCCGGGATTTTTCATCAGTTCGTAGACCGGGGTCATCGGGCGGACGACCTTGGTGCTATAGGTAATGGCCGTGGGCAGGCCGCGAAGATCACCCTTAGGGGCGTAGGTCTTGGGATTGTCGGTGATCTGCTCCGGATTGGCGATGCTCAACGGGCCGTAGGCCATGTAGCGTAGGATGTCCTCCGCCTTGCCAAGGATCTGGGTCGCCTCGGCGCTGTTGACGGTGTAGAAGCTGGGGTAATTCTCAAAGCCGTGTTTGCGGCCTGAGGAAAGAACCACGGGGATACTCTTAACCGATGTGGCGTAAGCGACGGTTCCTCCCTGCCATTTGATAATCCGGTCGGCTCCGAAATAGAGCTTCAGCTCGCCGCCGTGGTTGGTGGGAACGACATCGCCGCGGGTGCGGAGCCCCGGCTTCTTCGTGTCGAATTGGGGCTCGGTGTTGATCAGTTCGTTGAGCCGCGTGATGTGCTCCTGGGGTGTCACTCGCCAGATGCGCGCAGGCGAAGAAGTCGGCGCGAGCTTGATGCCGTCGGGCAGCGGTCCGAAGAGCAGGTCGTGGTCGACGAAATTGCCTTTATGCGGATCGAGGTGGGCCTGGAAGCCGCCCTTGTCCTCCATGACGTGCTGGAGTTCGTGGACGATCCAGTCAGCGAACCGAAGCCGCGCGATGACCTCCGGTCGTTCCTTCTTCTTGGGCGGCATCTCCTGAAGTGAGACCTGGGCCCAGACTGATTTCCAGACCGCAGCGTTGGTCTCGTCTACCGGACCGAGGTCGAGTAGGTTGAGATCGCCCTTTTTCGTTTCGCCGTCGTGGCAGTCGTAGCAATGATTAGCAAGGAAGCCCTCGGCGAAATTCTCGAACTTTCCGTGGACGGGCTCGCCTGGCGTGTAGGTGTCAGCGGATAATGATGCAGCACCGAGACCGAAAAAAGCTGCCACGGGGAGGGCGAGAGCCGGTCTGTTCATGCCAGAATTTCTTTGAGGGGGCCGGTGCCGGAGTCGAACTTGGCGGCCATCTTCTCGCTCATGTTGAATCGGTCGGACTTGACGCCAACGGTCTGAAGAATAGTCGAGTAAAGGGCGTTGATTGGACGCTTGCCGTCCAACTGGGTCAAACAGCCGCTCTTGAAGATGCCGTCGCAGTTGCCCAGAAGCATCACCGGCCAGTTGCCTCCGTTGGTGTGCTGCTTGTCGGCGTTGTTGCTGGTGTAGACGATGAGCGTGTTATCCATCATCGTGCCGCTACCCTCGGGGACACTTTCCAACTCCTCCATGAGCTTTACCAGCATGCGGCTGTTGTATTGACGGATCTTGATCCAGATCGGGTTATCAGGCTGATCTATATGCCCGAGGTTGTGCCCCTGCTTCTCGACACCCAGTCCTTTCCAGGCGCCAAAAATCTCGCCACGACCCGATCCGATTGTGAGCACGTTGGTGATACCCGATTTGAGCGCTGAGATACCGAGATCAAGATTGACGTCGTGCCAGTCCGTTTCGAATTCGGGGTTGGTGTAACGAGCGTCTACCTTGGGCGCAAATTTGCGGAGGTGATCCGAAACTTTGCCAAGGCGTCCACGAAGTCCGTTGATGTCATTGAATCCCTGCACGTATTGGTTGAATCGCTGCTTATCCGCGGTGGGGAGTGTTGAGCCTCTGGCAGCTGCAATTTCCTCGATCCGGTCGAACATGCCGGACCTCGCTTCGTGCTGGCTACGAATGTCCCCTTGGGAGATCCCTCCGTAGAGCATCTCATAAAGGTGGTTCGGGTTTGAGTGCATGAAAATGGGCTGTCCCGCGCCGCTGGCCGAAAGGTTCGCGACGGTTGGTTTGCCTTTCATGTTCTCCATTGAATCCATCCCAATACACAGGTGGGGGAGGAGGGTCTCGGGAAGCACCTTGCTCAGCTCGTAGTCGATCGTCGATGCGCTGGGCGGCACGCCGTCGCTGCCGCGGTAGCCACCGAGTGCCCCGAAGAAGGCACTGTGCGAAGGGCTGGTGTGCTTGCCGTGCAGACCGTTGATGATGTGCAGACGCTCTTTAAAAGGCTCCAGCGCCTGGATCGGCTCGGGCAGCGTGATGCCGGCCAGCGAGCCGCTGTTCTTCATTCCCGCCGGGATACAGGTCCTAGGGTCGAAACCCTGATTCTGCATGAAAAAGATGACGCGTTTCGGACCTCCGCCGGTCTTGGCTGAGGTGGCTGCCGAAGCGAAATTCGGAAGGAAGGTCGAGCCAACACCGGCTGCTATTCCGTGGAGAATGTTTCTGCGATTGATCATAGAAAAGTCTTTCGAAGGTTAATTCAATTCGAGTCTTGGGCAATCAGGAAGGGTTTCCCGTTGAATACCTTCCTACAATACTTGCAAAATGAGCCAAAATTTCACCCGCTGGCAGCCAGAATGCAAAAAAGTCGTTCTGGCGTCGATTTCAGCTTTCCTCACGATGATATCGCGAACGATTTGAATAGAGAGTAACAGAATTGACGGGAAATCGAGTCCCTCTTTTTTGGTTCGGAATTCTAGATGAGGTGCATAGGGTTGCGCTCATCATGGTTTCACCTCAGTTCTCGATCTTCTATGGAGGGGCAGCTCGAGCGCCCGATCTTCAAGCGAGCGTCGAAGTGAAGAAAGGCTTCGTAGCGCCGAAAGGTCGAGTCATCACCGAATAGATGAGGTGTCTGAACTTAGCATTCTACTTTGTCGCCTTCGCGTTGTTTTTGACCTCGTGTGACGAGGGAGGTGATCGTCCGGATTCGGGCAGGGGAGACTTTCCTCGCAAGCCGATCAAAGTGGTCGTGCCCTTCGGCCCAGGAGGCGATAGCGATACCTTCGCGCGCATCATGCAGAAGACCATTCGTGATCACGAGTTGCTGCCGGAGCCTCTTGTCATCCTCAATGTCCCGGGTGCTGGAGGCACGATCGGTAGCCGGCGCGTCCGCGATGCTGCTCCCGATGGCTACACCATTCTTAATCTTCACGAGGGGATTTTCACTTCAAAATACGCCGGACGAGTGTCATACGGACCCGAGGCTTTCCGGCCGATCGCGGCCACTGCGATGTCGAACCTCGTCATCTGCGTGCGTGAAGAATCGCCCTTCAAAAATTTACGCGATCTGCTCGAAGCGGCTGCCGGGAAACCCGATTCCATCCTGTTTGGAATGGCGCATGGAACTCCGACGCACTTTGCCGGTCGCAGGTTGGAGAAAGCCGGAGGCGACGTGCAGTTCCGAATGGTCGCCAGTGGTGGTGGTGCGAAACGCCGCAACGATCTTGTTGGCAAGCACATCGACGTCACGCCGTTTTCGCTCGCCGAGTACATCGGTTTTGAAGAGGGCGGTTTGCGTGCGGTTGCCTATCTGGCTGAGGAGCGCCATCCGGAATTGACCGATGTTCCGACGGCGCGCGAACTCGGCTACGAGGTGGTGATGCCACACGTGCACTATTGGTGGGCCCCGAAGTCGATACCGGACGTCGCGGTGGAGCGGATTGCCGATGTCTTGGAGGCGGCGATGGAAACGAAATATCTGCGCGACAAGCTCGCCGAAGCCAAGACCAAGCCGCTCTTTTTGCGGGGTGCGGCGCTGGAGGCACACCTGACTGATCGGGAGGGGGAGTTTCAAGACGTTGCACTCGTGAACTACACAGGTCTGCCCGATCCGGTGCTGCCGATCCTAGCGATCGTCGCTGTGCTGGGCGGGGCGATTAGTTTTCGTTGGTTTATAGGAAGGGACGTGGTCGTTAAAACGCCAGCAGTTTGGCGACACGGTGCATTCAGTTGTTCGGTTCTCGCTGTCTATGTGCTCTCGATGCAAGTCGTCGGAGTTTCCTATGTCTTCGCCACGATGGCATTCATTCCTGCCCTTGCGGTCGTCGGAGGGGCACGTTCCAAACGGTCGGTCGCTACCGTGACGGTCCTCGGCATCGCCCTCGCCTGCGCTTGCTTCTTCATTTTCACCAAGGTCCTTGTGATCGATCTCCCATAGCACTCCGATGATTTTTGAAGTTCTCTCCGATCCAAGCCTCGTGGCACTCGTTCTGCTCGGCACCGCGCTCGGCATCACGGTGGGCGCCATCCCGGGGCTGACGGGAGCGATGCTGATCTCGCTTTCCTTGCCTCTGACATTTAGCATGGACCCGCAGAGTGCTCTCGCATTTCTCGTGGCGATGTATGTCGGCTCAGTCAGTGGTGGCTTGATCACGGCAACCTTGCTGCGCATGCCCGGAACGCCAGCCTCGATCATCACAACTCTCGACGGTTACCCGATGGCGCAATCCGGGCAAGCTGGGCGGGCGCTCGGTCTCGGCATTGGCGCGTCATTCGTCGGCGGTATCCTTTCGTGGATCGCCCTTGCTCTGGTGGCGAAACCCATCGCCGAGTTATCGACCGCCCTTGGGCCGTGGGAATTTTTGGCCCTCGTGCTGATGTCACTGGTATTGGTGGTTGGAGTCAGTGGTAAATCTTTGTCACGTGGTGCTCTCTCGTGCTCGCTGGGAATTCTCTGTGCCCTGCCCGGGACCGCTCCCGGGAGCGGCGAATCGAGACTCACCTTCGGCTTCAGCTCGATGGACGATGGCTTCAAATTGCTGCCAGTTCTCATTGGTCTGTTTGCACTGAGCCGTGTGTTTGTGGTGCCTCCGAAGAGTGCTTCGAAACAGGGTAAGGTGGAGGGAAGGATCGTACTCAAATTGCGCGAGTGGCGGACTCATTGGCTCAACCTTTTCCGTTCATCGGCCATCGGAACCGGCGTCGGGATTCTTCCGGGGATCGGTGCCAACATTGGTTCGTTGATCGCCTACTCGACCGCGCGCGCAACTTCCAAGGCTCCGGAGAAATTTGGAACTGGTTCCGAGGAGGGTGTCGTCGCGTCCGAATCGGCAAACAATGCTACGGTTGGCGGAGCATTGGTTCCGCTGATCGCTCTCGGCATCCCGGGCAGTGTCATCGATGCCATTCTCCTTGGCGCCTTTGTCATTCATGGATTGCAACCGGGTCCGATGCTTTTCGCCAATGAGCCGAAGATCGTCGGCACCATTATTTCTTCCTACTTGTGGGCAAACGTTGCCATGGTACTCCTGATGCTGATGAGCGCCCGCTGGATTTCGAAGCTCGCCCGGATCAAACACCATACCCTGATTCCCATCGTCGCGGCGTTCTGCGTGCTGGGATCGTTTTCCCTGGCGAATCGATTCTTCGATGTCTGGGTGATGATTGGCTTCGGCCTTGCCGGTTGCCTGCTCGAGCGCTGGCGGATCCCTCTGGCACCATTTGTGATCGGTTTCGTGCTCACACCGCTGGGTGAGGAATCGATGGTCGCGGCATTGATGAGCTCGGGTGGTGGATGGTTGCCGCTGTTTACGCGCCCAATGTCGCTTTGCTTTCTCGTTCTTGCCGGTCTACTTTTATTCTGGTCGCTGCGCCAGCGGCGCGCCATTTCTCCCGATTCCGAATGACTCAAAACCGACCACCTAACATTCTCTGGTACTGTACCGATCAGCAACGTTTCGATACCATCGGTGCGCTCGGTAATCCGCACGTGGACACGCCGACGATCGACGCCCTCGTCGAGGGCGGCACAGCCTTCACACACACCTACTGCCAGAGCCCGATCTGCACGCCGAGTCGCTCGAGTTTCATGACGGGGCTTTACCCGACGCGCGCGCACAACACGCGCAACGGCAACGAGACCTTCGAAGGGCACCCTCCGCTCATCAGCAAGCTTGTCGCGGAGGCGGGGTATCACTGTGGACTCATCGGGAAATTTCATCTGCAAAGTTCCGGTGAACGCACGGAACCACGGCTCGACGATGGTTTCTCGTTTTGGAAATTCAGTCACGCCCCGCGCGACGATTGGGAAGAGGGCCACGACTACGCGGATTGGGTGAAGGAGAATGGCGGCGACCTCGACGCGATGCGAGAGAGCGAGGAACGCGTGGGTGCGGAGTTTCACCAGACCACCTGGGCAACTGAGCGCGCGTTGGAGTTCCTCACGGAAGCGGAATCGATCGACAAGCCGTGGATGCTCAACATCAATCCCTACGACCCACATCCGCCCTTCATTCCACCGAAAGAATACGCCGACAAGTTCGATCCCGATTCCATGCCCGGACCGCACTTCCGTGATTCCGATCTCGCCGCGCAGGCGAAACTTGGCCCGGTCGATTTCCAAACCGAAGCGCAGACTCCGGAGGAGCGCGGGGCCAAGAAAATCCAGGCGCTCTATTACGCGATGATTTCCCTCATCGATGATCAGCTGGCGCGGATCATCGAACGCCTCGACGAAACCGGCCAGCGCGAGAACACCGTCATCATCTTCACCAGCGACCACGGCGAATCCTTGGGTGACCACGGGTTGTTGCTCAAAGGCTGCCGCTTCTACGACGGCCTCGTTCGCGTGCCGTTGATCTTTAACTGCCCCGGGAGCATCGAAAGCGGAGTGCGCAGCGAGGCGCTCGTTGAGTTGCTCGATATGAGCGCGACGATTCTCGACTTCGCTGGGGTCGAGCGCCCTGACTATTTCCAAGGCAACACATTGCGCCCGATCCTCGCAGGGGAGACCGAGCCCGATCACCATCGCGACAGCGTCCGCTCCGAGTATTTCGACGCACTCGACAAAGCGTTCTGCAAGGGCAACGCCTCGTTCGCGACGATGTATCGGACCCGCCGCTACAAGCTCGTCGTCTATCATCGCAACAACCTTGGTGAGCTATTTGACCTCGAGAAGGATCCACACGAGTTTGAGAACCTGTGGGATGATCCCGCCGCCGCCGAGACCAAGAACCAGCTCATCCTTGAGAGCTTCAACGACCACGTCATGAAGACGACCGACGTGGGAAGCCGCCGCATTGCGCCGATGTGATTGAACTCGAGATCAGGGTTGTTGTAGAAGTGTCCCTTTGCCTGGTTGTTGTTGCCCTGGAACCACGGGTCATACCGAGGAAAGTAATACCAAGTAGAGTTTCAAAAGGGACGAATGCCGGAGTGAGTGTTAGGAAATTTCTTTTTTACTGAGGTTCTTGTCGGCGGAGACGTGGAAGTCTGATCCTCCCGCGCTAGATGGGCTGGTTTTCGCTTCGCTCATGCTTTCTCCTTGCCAGTGCGATGCTCCCGGGGAAGGCTGGGGGAGGGGACGATGATTACCTCGGGGCGTGCCGCCCGCACGGCGGATTCAAGCCGAGGCATTCGCAATTATGAAGTCGATCTTATCAATGGCGTGGTCCCTGCTGTCGCTTGCGACCTCGATGGCAGGGCAAATGAACTTCTCGCTGGAGCCGAAGACTCCGACCTCGAACGACGAGGTGCAGTTCACTATTTCGCAGGAGTTTGACAGCACATGCTATAAATCTACGGCCAGTTTCGAGAGGATTGGGAAGACGATCAACGTGGAGATCCTGTCCGAGGGCTTGGGAGAAATTTGTCTTCCGGTCCTCTTCCCTCAGTCAGTGACAGTCAACCTAGGGGACCTGAAGGCCGGGGCCTATCAGGTCAACGTGGAATGGATCGGTGTGCCCAGCTGGGGCAGCAGGTCCGGGAAGCACTCATTTGAGGTGATCGCTTCCGTCCCGAGCCTTCGGTTGTTCATGCTCGAGCCAATCGGTCTTAGGTTTGAGAGTGAAGTGGATGCCAAATACCAGGTGGAATGGTCGGCCGAATTGGATTCCTGGTTCGACCTTGGTGGGGTCATCGCCGGGGATGGTGGCGAAATGGTTGTGTATGACATCATGCAGCAGGGGCCGAGGAGGTTCTACCGGGTCAAGTTGGCGGCCAGTCCATAAGGCCTCCCGAGGACCACGGCATCCTTCCCTGGGCTCGAGTGCGATCGACCACGGGCGGGTTTGCGACGTTTTAATCGGGAGGGCACGGCGCATTGCTGACCTTCTTTCGCAAGGCCGGGGAAACTCACGGGAGCGGTTTAAAATCGAGGATCGACCAGCTCTGCTCCTCATCAGCGATCATGAAAACTATGTCAATGAATGCGGACTTCGTAAAACCGAAAACCGCATCATAGGTGACGTTGACTTGATCGGCTCTTGGGTCGACGTATGATTCGAGATGAGCGAACCAGCCGTCGATCGTTCTCTGTGCGGGTGGTTCCGAGAAATTCGTATTAATCGGCACTACGGAGATGATCTCGTTGCCGAGGACCGTGACGGTTCCGTGCCAGAAGAACCGGGACACCCCCCAGCTGATCTCCATAGAGTAGCTATCAATTCCGGCACTGCGCCAGGTGTTGCGGGCAGCGAGAAATTCGCGCAGGATGAGATCGTCGGTCTTGAGGTGATGGGCGCGGAAAAACTGGCGTTCCTGCCCGCCCGAAGGGATGGCCGCCACCGCTCCCCCGTTCTTGTCGAAGAATACCAAGTCTTCCCAACTGGTGAGACCGGCTGATGACTGGAGGATCCAGTAGCCACCGGAGTCATTCGGGAGGCCTGTGAGGTGACACGACAAAGCGTCGAGCTGGGGGGTGACGTGCAGCTGCGGCAGGACATCTGTCCCATCTTGCGCCATTGCGGAGGGGGAACCCAATGCGATCAGGAGAGCGAAAGCTAAGGTGATAGCGGATCGGGCGGGATAAAGTGTCATACTGAGAAATTGCTGGGTAACCTCGTTCCCGCGGATCGCGGCTTGGGGTGGGCGGAACCGGAGGCCGCAGCAATATTGCCGGGATCTATCTTGTGTCAAGGGGGCATGAGCCGCTTTCACTATGCTCGGCACACTTTTTCTTTTTGCTTCTTCCCGCTCGCGCGACCGCAGTAGAGCGAACGTTTGGGAAGCTACCGGCTTGATGTGTCCCGCTATGCCGAAAGCAAAGGCTACGAGCGCGACGAATTGAATATCGTGACTGTGGCAACATCTCGAAATAGGGGGCAGATTGGTGTCCCAGTGCGCGCGGCGTTGGATCATCTTATTCCGCTCTTTTTGAAGGAGGACTTATCTGAGAGCCTGTCCCATGTTTCAGAATTGTGCCTCCATGCTCCGTCTTTGTTTTCTGTTTTCTGTTTTAGTTGGGAAGGTTATTGCTGACGACGAGAAGACTCTGCGGGTCTTCATTTTTGCGGGGCAGTCGAACATGGTGGGTTCGGATTCCAAGGTGGCAGATATCCAATCGTTTCCTCCTTTCGTGGGATTGGATGAGACACAGAAAGAGGTGAAGTTTTCTTACTCGATTGGTCGAGAGAATATCATGAGTTCCGACGGGTGGGTGGCTCTTGAGCCTGTGAACAAGACGGTGGGGCCGGAACTGAGTTTTGCTCGCGAAGTGACCCGCCATATCAAGACTCCAATTGCGATCATCAAGTGTGCTGCCGGGGGGACTCATCTGGGCGGCGATTGGAATCCGGACAATCCTGAGGGTTTCAAGATGTATCCCCGCGCCTTGGAGTTAGTGCGAGCCTCACTCGCGAAGCTAGATGAACAAAATATTCCTTATCGTCTTGAGGGCTTCATGTGGCACCAGGGGGAGAACGACATGTTTCACGACGGATACAGGGCCAATTACGGAAAAAATTTGAAGAATTATCTCGCCCGCTGGCGTGAAGATCTCAAGACGCCTGAGTTGAAGTTCTATATCGGAGAGCTGTGCACAAAAACGATTTGGGGAATGGATTTAAGGCCGAGAATGAATGACATCAGTCTTGGTCAGAAGGCCGTGACGGAGGTTGATCCACTTGCCGAGTATATCCCAACCTCACATATCGGTGTGGAGATTGGAGGAGGAGTTGGTCTGCATTATCACTATGGCACGTTGGGGCAACTCGAGCATGGAGTGAATTATGCTGAGGCCTATCTTCGGACGATTGGAAAGGCGAAAGAGGAGAGCCGGGAATTGGGAAAATGGCCCTACGAAAAAGGGAGCAAGGTGAAGCTCTTCATTCTGGCCGGACATCGAAACATGGAAGGGGAGCGTTCCTTTGTGCAGGATCTTCAGGATGATTTGGCGAAGGATGACGCAACGATCGCCTATCGTTATTCTATTGGAGGAGGCTACAAGGTTTCCAAGGGATGGGAGCCTTTGGGGCCCGCCGGTTTCTATGACACCTTTGGGCCGGAGTTGAGTTTTGGAAGAGCTTTACGGAAGAAAATCCGTGGAAATATTGCCCTCGCCAAGTTCACTCACAGCGGGTCCCAGATGAACGATTGGACCCCGGAAGGAAGTGTGGCCAAAGCGCGCCATCTGTATCCCCGTTTTATGACCTTCATCAAGGAATCGATGAAGGAACTTCGATCCAAAGGGCATCAAGTCGAGCTGGCGGGGATTTTTTATCATGTCGGAGAAAATGAGATGTCGATGCCCCCATACCGCAAGCAGGCTCCGGATTGGCTGAAAGCGACCATTACGCAAAGCCGCACGGATTTGAATCGAGCTAAGCTCAAGTGGTTTGTGAGCCAGCAAGCGCCGACCGATGATCAAGGAGTGAACGAGATTGAAGTGACTCCGAAATTTTCCGCGATGGCGGCAGCGGATCTTAATCTCGTTCACCTCAAGATTTTTGATCTTCCAAAGCAGGAAAAGAAGCTCGTTCTCGATTCAGCGGGCGTGATTCGCTTGGGGCAGATTTTGGCTGAGAGCTATCTCAAGTCGGCGACTCGTAAAAAGAGTTTCGTCGTTCCGGAAGGCGTGAAGGTGATCAAGGACTTGGTTTATTCGAATCCAAAGGGCCGTCCTCAATTGCTCGATTTGTATCTCCCGATCAAGGCCGCCTCTCAATTGCCGGTGATTGTTTGGGTGCACGGTGGAGGTTGGTTGACTGGGAGTAAGGAGAATTCGCGTCATGCCGTTTGGTTAGCCACCAAAGGGTTTGCGGTGGCTAGCATTAACTATCGTCTGACGACCGAGGCGCAATGGCCGGCTCAGATCGATGACTGCCGGGCGTCGGTACGCTGGCTTCGCAATCATGCGTCACAGTATGGACTCGACTCGAAGCATATCGGAGCTTTCGGTTCCTCGGCTGGCGGTCATCTCGTTGCCTTGATGGGCACCCGTCCCTACAAAGATGAAGCCAGTCGAGTGCAGGCGGTTTGTGATTGGTTTGGCCCTTCGGAGCTATTGACGATGCCTCCAAATAGGGTGGGCAATGGTCGGACGGAAGAACAAGTGGCGAAGTCAAATGGCGCAAAGTTACTGGGAGCCACGGTGAAGGATGTTCCCGAGTTGGCGAGGGAAGCGAGTGCGCTGGATAATGTCAGTGCCGATGACGCCCCATTTTTAATCATGCATGGGAGTGAGGATCCCGGCGTGCCGATTGAGCAGAGCCGGAAACTCAATGCCAAATTGCAAGAGGCGGGTGTTTCCAGTGAGTTTTATTGTGTCAAAGGGGCCGGCCACGGAGGTCCGCTCTTCGCGACCCCGGAAGTGCGTGCCAAGGTGGAAGCGTTCTTCCGTCGAACCCTTGCTAATTAGCTCGCCCCTCATGAAGCGAAGAGAGTTGAATCGCCGTTTGATGACTGACTGCTTATGAAACTGCAGCCCTGAGCCCCGTTTCATCGATGCCTTTCCCCGGGCCCACCCGGGAGGGGGCTACTAGGAAATTATTTTTTGGGTGGGGGACTTGAGGGGATCGGAGAGGGAAGAAAGGGGGGCGTTTGAATTGTGTTCATCGATCTCATTCTTGTCATCCTCGTTCAGGACACTAGCCAACCCTCACCTCTGTCAAGGGGCCAGTCACATCAAAATCCTTGAGATTGGCATCCAGTTGTCCGAAGGTTTCTGGCGTTTTATTCCGGCGACCTGCCACACGATCCGGCCATTTCAACGATGTCGCACGGAACCGGACACGGGATTGGATGTTTGCGAGCCCATTTTCCTCGGCCATCGGGGAGACGATTTTTTTTGAGACAGAGCTCTTCACCGTAGAACCCGAATTATATTCCTCGGTCCTCGGTGGTGTCAGGGTCGATGACATGGTTCGCGTCACCGAAACGGGCCACAAGATTCTCTCGCCGGTGCAGGAGAGCTTGAATTGGAAGGAGTGATCTGGATGCGAAAGTCACCCCACTTGGCTAGAAGTCGCTAAACTCGATCCAACCCGCCTTGATAACCGGCGAACTCATCCGTTTCGACACCCAGTCTTTTTAGAATGGTCACGAAGAGGTGGGCGAGTGGAACCTCGTCATGCTCAGGATTACTCCTCCATCCCTTGTCTGTCGAGATTCCGGCTCCAGCCTGGTTGTCCTCATTCCCTTTTCCAAACTTAAGGTAGCGGCCATTATTGAAACCGAGATTTTTGCCGCCGGCGGAAATGATCGGGTAATTTCGAGAGAGGTGAAAACTACTTGAGGCAGAGCCATGCATGGCAAAGGTGTTATCGAGCATCGTGCCATTTCCATTCGGCTCCGGCGTGTCCTTTAACTTTTGAACGAAGCGCCCAAACTCTTCGGCCTGAAAGCGATTATAGGTGCCTAGATTTCTCC
>Ga0308011_10000256_pt1 | contig 29015 bp, 35 predicted proteins | sample Neamet177_FD_203144 | JGI IMG/M metagenome (GOLD analysis project Ga0308011, IMG submission 203144) | Marine microbial communities from water near the shore, Antarctic Ocean - #177 | ecosystem: Environmental > Aquatic > Marine > Unclassified | place: Southern Ocean | collected 2014-07-25 | reverse complement strand
AAAGTTACGACGCTTCGGACTATCGTTTTAAGAATGAGAGAGATCTGTATGAAGAACTAAACGAAGCTAAAACTATCTACAATGAAGATAACGATCCGTTTAACGAATAGAGCACTTTAACGTACATATAAGTGTCAACTCTGCACACTTTATCCCACCTATACACCACCACAACCCCTAAACACTAACCGTCTATACTTGAATAGCTATGTAGCGCTGTCTGTGGTTTCTGATAGATGTAACCAAAGGCCGAACGAATGTCAAGCCCTCGTTCCCCCAAAGCTATTCCCCCAAAAGATTCTGTACCACTTGGAGCAGGGCTTAACACACTTAGAACCACATGTCAACCCCAAAAGACTTGCGGTTTTGGTTGCCACCACACCCCCTCCCTCACGGCAACCATAGGGTCATGCGTATCTTTACAACCGCAACCACCACCACTGCGGGGCGGCGCTGGAAGGCACGGGTAGAGATGTTTCTTTACAAGGGGAAGGGGTGGGGAGGAAGGGGCAGGGTGCTTATAATACCTTTACAAGCAACCACCGACCTCCGCGGGGTGGGGCGAGGGGTGGGTGCTATATAGCAGGGTGCTTATAATACCTTTACAACCACTATTATGCACTCTTGAGGACCACATGTCAAGCAATTTTTTTACAAGACCCTGGTGGGACCGAGCTAGCATTGTCTCGCTAATCCGTCAAACTGCTGGGAAACGTACATATCGACCAACTCGTCAAAAGTGAAGGGGTGATCAGCAAGGTCATCGAGTAAACCAACCTCCTCGGCGAGCTCCTCCATAGTCATCTCTGTAGCCTTCATTTCTAGGTTGTCTCTGGTAGCGTCTATATAGTAATTGCTCATTATACACCTCCAACAGCGATGGTTAATGCCGAAGCTACTATACGGTGGGCATCATCAGAGCCAGTAAAACCGTAGTCTGTAGGGAAGTCTAAATCTGAAGAGAAGGTATATCCTGTCTCAGTAACTCCCATCTGTACTAGATCTGCTGCTAGTTCTTGTATCTGCTGTGCTTCACCACAGTCTTGTCCTACACTCCAAGTGTTCTCAGTGCCTGGAGTAGCATCCATATCGCGAACTCTGATTGTTCTGTCTGTGTCTAAGTTAAAGTATGTTCTCATATTTTCTATCCTTTTTTGTATTATACCGTTATTATGCACTAAGTAGGACCATTTGTCAAGAAAAGAATACCTTAAAAAGAATTCTTTTTGCTAAGGATCTCAAGCAGTTACAAGCGAAAATAAACTTGTGTTTTGGTTCGCGACGTTATATAATAGTTGTATAAAATGAAAACACAAACTAAAAAGGGTTACACTATGTTAAACATTATACAAAAGTTACAAAACGCACTTACAGAAGGAAAGGAATGTAAAGTTTGGATTGAGGACAGCGATAGTTACGAGGGTGTTACAGTTAACATTAAGCAATTGTTACAGGCACTTGCAGTAAACGAAGACTATTACGCAGCGGATTACACTTTATACTGTGGAGGATTAAACAGGGATAGAGATGATAACAAGTTAGGGTTTATACAAACATTACACGCAAACGCAGCGATGTTAAATGTGTTTATGACAGAAGAAGAGGCAATTGAGTTTGTTAACAATTACGACATAGAGGAAGAGGAGTGTAACTGGTAAATAAAAACTACAAGCGACAGTAGTTGTCGGAAACGTGTGTTATACTTACAGTATGTTAAATAATAATAAAAAGGAAAAATATGTTTTATAAAGTAGAGAATGTAAAAGGGACTTATGTAGACGTTGCACAAGCGAAATGTAATTACTATAACTTAGGTGAGTTAGAGGGAGTAACATACAGTTATGACAAATGGGATTGTTTAGTTAGTAATAGTAATGTTAAACTAGATAAAACTAACACGAAGACAAGTACAGAGATTAGGGATTTTCATTTAATGTTTAAAGACAGTTTGTGTACATATACAGTAGCAGTATTTACATGTGTAGAGGGTAATATGTGGATTACAGCAGCGGATACTGAGAGACTATGTTAACACATAGACTCTTGAGAGCGACGATGTTCGTCGCTTGTGTAGTGTATAATAATAGCATATTAAATAAAACTAAGAGGAAATATAATATATGACAACAATAGCAAAAAACAAATGGGGCGTTAATGAGTATAACTACTTAAGCACAAACAGCACATGTACAACGGAGCTAGTACTACCTGCAGACTTCAGCGCTCTACACATAGCACATCTCTGCTGGGATCTATACAGTAGCACAGCACCTACATGCTTCAGCGGTGAGTTTACAATTAGCGACAACAGCGATTTCGCTATGTACAACATCGAAGACAAAATGGATATGTCACAACACTATTACGATGCTGCGTTTAGTATAGCTGCTAGTGTTAAAGCAAATCTAAAGTATAGTGTGCAAGACGCTTATGAAGACGCAACAGATATCTCAGCGGACACAACAGTACGCGAAGACGTCTTAGACAGTATGATATGTGCTATTAAAGAGTTGATAGCTAATGAGTCTGAGTGGATCAAGCACACTAAGTACATTCTAGCGGACTATCAGGAGCTAGATGAAATAGTCTATGAAAAATTGAATAAGCAGTTAGCAGCTATAGCGAATAGCTAAAGCATCGCTATGTACATTAGTCTAAGCTAAGTAGCAAGCACAGAGAGAGCCGCTAGTCTAAGCGGCTTCGTGCTATCTAGACAAAACCCTTCAGGTGAGCTATGGAAAAGTAGCATAGGGTGGTCCGACACGGGTGTATATAGCCCTATCTTATTTTCTTAGTAGATTTCTTTGCCAAAAAAAGTACGCCAGAAAAGTACGCAAAAAAGGTTTAGAATGAAAAAGGCGATATAACGATACCATCCCGATCATTCGACGATATGTTCTTTTGGTACTATAGGAGCTTGTAATATAGTTCTACATACATTACAATACAAGAACACTTAGAGGAGATTTAATCGTATGAAAGATATAGAGACAATAACATTTCTTACCGGTATGGTAGTATTCGTGCTTGTACCTTATTACTACATGTTTATAATGTAGCTTGCGTGTATAAATAAAACGAACAGATGAGAAAGAAGAACAGTATAATAAAAGAGCTAAAGATTATGGGCTTAGTACCACGTAAGAGAGCGTATAAAGAGATGAAAGATTACATGTTGGTAATTATAATAGTAGGTATATTCATGTTAAGCATAATAGGTATGTGGAAGTATCCTAATATACCAGTAATGTATGATTATCATCACATCAATAGTTTCACCCCGTATCACACGATTGCCGAAGGCGATGAGTTACCCGAGTGCGGTAACGGTATACCCAACCATTTTCATTGGAGGGTTTAGTGAAAAGACTGTTCGCGGAGTATGGTATCGTTATTTTCCCTTTACTATTATTAACGAGTATAGTGGCTTATGAAAGCATCTATATGTTACTATTAGAACTGTGGTGTATAGCGTATGGACTACTCTATTATTAACCAAAATCGGGCTTCGTGCTAACTGCGTTGCTCCAAAAACTGAAAGGATTAGATAGTATGTCTAAAAAAGATAGTAAAGATAAGAAAGTACTCCAAGAAATTAACTTCGATGCTTTTAATGAAGACGCCAGTACAATGACCGTAACCATTCCCCAACAAACGATCTTTGGCATTCACAATACGGATACCATTACCGTCAACACAGGATTTGAACCCGCTCTAACACAGGGTACGGAGTTTAAGTTCAGCAATAGTGATGAAGTCGTTACAGTTAATCTAAATGAAGAGTTACAAGGGGATTTTTTCACAGACACTAAGTGGGAAACAACTACCGTCTCTGATGGTACCATTACACTTACATTGCCTACCAAGGATACTGATGACGAATAAAATAACAGACAATGTTATCGAATTTCCTCAACTAAGCGAGATTGATAAGCAGTATCTTGCTATGGAAAAACAAACAGCGGCAATTCGAGAACAAGAACAGCGTATAGCTAAGTTAATCGCTGGTAATATAGATCCGGACGATCCAACGTCCTCTATATAGCCTGTCTCTCAGGCCACTTACCACATACTTGAACACACTTAACACAGTGGCCTATAGAGTCGTCTAACTCACCTTTCATTCCAGAAGGCAATGTCTTTTGGAAGTATTCTGTGTTGAGTATATCTTTAGGAGTCCACGTTGCCGTAGGACGTAATAGATCTTGATCACCTATCATATCTGTTAACTGATTATCTCCAGCAAACGCACTACCACCTATATAACAACATGGGAGGAACGTACCATCGCAGTCTATAAACAATTCGCTAGTGTCTATTGCTTGACAAGATATATCTCTATCACCTGTATCCTTTAACCACTTGTAATCCTCATACATGTTATCGTAACCTACTCGTGCTGTCTTAGGGTGTTCCTTGTAGTCATCTGAGATAATGATAACCTCTCTATTGTGGAATCTATTAGCTTGTTGGTTGTGCTTAACGTCATTTGTTGTTCGTGCTTCTACAGCTACATGTTTTATCTTATCATACGACGCAGATTTAGTATCAGGGAATATCTCATATAGATAGGAACCATCTTTTTTACTATGTACTGGAATAGTATTTAGTTTATCTGTATTATCCCAATCGAATCCTGCAGGTTCTTTTAACTCTAGTATTATACCATGTTCATCACAAAACTTCTTAACTGTAGGTATGTCTTTTTTGTTATGCTCGAATACTAAGAAGTCCCATTGTGCTTTACCAGGACCTTCGCAGTATGCCAACATATTACGCATTACCTTTTCCCATTTAACATTCTTACGATATATGTGATTCGTATCTTCCCAACCATCTACAGAGAAAACAATCTTACCATGTCCGCCTCTGTTATTACCTAACACCTCGCTCATTCGCCTGAATTGTTTAGGGCTACCTAGACTGCCATTAGTATTAATGTTAAAGTGTGCTGTTACATTGATTGATGTTATGTACTCTAGGATAGATACAATCTCAGTATTTGCCATAGGGTCGCCACGAGTCCCACAGAATAACCAGAAGTTAACATTTCTTATAAAGTCAGGACCTAACAGTTTAAAGTAGTCTACACTTAGTTGGATATTTTTTATGTTCGGGTGAACAATGCCCCCGTAATGACTTCGGGGACAGATTGGACATTCTGCATTACATTTATCTGAGAGTTCTACATGAACTTTCTTTATCACGCCATTGTACATAATATATATTTATAACTACTCTACGTCGTTAAGAGGGTTCTCCAGAATCTCCTTCATGCGATCTTCTAGTTCTGTTCTCATTGTACGCATATCACTATCGATCTCTTTAAGACGTGCCATTAGTTCTTTCTCAATAGCATACACATCATTACGAACTTCTCTCTGAGATGTTGATGATGAATTTTCTACTTGTCTTGCTAGACGTACAGCTTCCTGTATGTCTTTACCTAGTTCGTCTTTAAGTATAGTGGTAAGGTCCTGAAGGTTTTGTAGCTCCAGTTCACTTGTTTCTTTAAACAACTCTACCTGATTCATTATTTGTTCAGGATCTAATTGTTCTAGTTTCTCTTCTGCTTCTAGGAGTCTACTGTAGAGTTCGAACCCTCCCCATAAACCTCCGATGAGCGTTCCTAATAATGGAATAATAAATAGTAGCTTAGAGCCACTCATTTTAATTCCTTCGTATTCTACTTGCGCCATGTTATTACTCCTTTGTGTATTGTGCGTTAATCATTTTCTGTAACTTGTTTTGCGTGTTACCTGCCATCATATAAAAACCCATTTTGTTATCTGATATTTTACCATCTGGTATTTGGGACTCTGGACCGTATCCAGGTGCGTCTGATATTTGCGTCATGCCAGTGTATTCACTAAACCCTGCCGTATAACCTATATAAGCAACTGCTATTGTTTGGTCCCCATATTCTCCTTCGTCTCCTGACTGTACTGCTTCCAACTGTTCCGCTAAGTTACTGGCTGCAACTTCCGCTCCTAGTTGATCTGCTAAGGACTCAACGGCGCTACCTACACGCTCTTCTTGAGCCGTAGGAGGTGCTATATCGAACCTTCCATAGTCTGGAGTACTGTTACTCAGAAAATCTGAAATACCTGTCCCAGATGCAATCGCATCGTTTAAGCCTGTACCAAAGTCCTGATCGCTACCAGATATGCCTTGTCCGTCATCAAAACTTTGTATAAAGTCTTGAGATTGTCCGCCACTGGATTGTGTTTGATCTTGTGCCGTCTCAAAAGCCGATACACTAGGTCCAGAGTCGAATGTTGCTATTGTGGGTACTGATGATTGTCCCATTGCTTGTTCTTGTTGTGCTTGGAATGTAGAATCACCTGTTGTACTCTCTTGTGATATCTGCCCGCCTGAATTATTACTGCTACCATCTGATGATTGCACTTGTTGTTGTCCACTACTAGAGGAACCACTGCTTGTACTACCTGCTGAACCACTGTCTTGTATAATTTCTTGTACAACACTTGCTGTATTACTATCGCCACCGAAGTCTGCTTTGTTAACAGCTATGGCTAATGACATAGGACTGCCTGATACCTTACGACTACCACCACCACTTCTTTCTCTACGACTTCTTGTGTCTCTTGCTGGTGCTTCTCTTTCTACTTGTTCTTCTCTAGCTTCTTCCCTTTGTTCTTCTTCTCTTACTTCCTCTTCTTCAATCTCTTCTTGGAAGAACGTCTCTTCCATCTCTGGCTCTAACAACTCTTCTAATTCATCTTCACTAATTAAATCCTCGAATGCTTCATCGTCGATTAGATCTTCTAGTCTTTCTTCTCCAACGTCCTCAATGAACTCTTCGTATATTTCTTCTTCGTGTTCTTCTAATGCTTCACGCTCGAAGTCTTCTAAGTATTCTTCTTCTGGTCTGTCGTCTTCAAACTCGTCTAGGAATTCCTCCATGCCACATGTAGGGCAATCACGTAGATCACCAGGCATGGCTATTAAAAATTCTAATTCCTCATTGTCTATATGGCTTTCATATAATAACTGATCTGCCATCATTGGGTCTAGAGCATAATCATATTCTTCCCAAACTATTGTTCCTGTGTCATCAAATTCTATGTCTGATCCCATCCATTCATCTACTTGTTCTTGTCCAAACTCTGCAACGTCTATATCATACCAGTCTTCCATAGTGAAGTCTTCATAACCCTCTCCAAAGTGTTCTGTGTTTTGATCGTGTTCTACATCTGCCCAGGCCTCGTCTAATTCTCCTGTTAACATTAGAGTGGCTATGTCATCGTATTCATCTTCTATATGACTACCCATCATGTCTGTGCCGTTCCATTGCATGCCAGGATCTAAGCCTAAAGCAATTAAATCATCTTGTCCCATTGTTATGAGTACTGCATCTTGTATGCTCATACCCGAATCTACTAGCATCTGTTGTTCGCCGTTTAAATTGTCGTATTCGAGAGAGTCGTCTTCTCTAGGATCGTATCCACATGCGCCTTGACAGCCTTGACCATCATCAGCATAACCCTGTTGGTTTTCTTGATCTTCATCCGAGTACCCATACATATTATCTTGCATGTCTTCAGCTGCACCCCAGAAAGCCATCTCTTCGTCTTCTATACGCTGGATTTCTGCATAGTAACCTGGACATGTAGAACTAAACAAAGGATTTCTATCACACTCGGAATCAAAATATGCCTCTTCGTAATCTCCACAAGATGTAGAATACAATGCATCGTTGGCACACTCTAAAAATAATTGTTGCGCTGCGTATGCGTCATCGTAACCTGGACAGTCTGCAGATGATAATGGATCTTGATCGCAAGCATTCTCATGAACATCTGAGAATACAATCTTACCTGTTGTCCAACCAGGCCCTGAAGAAGCTGTGGTTTGTCCTTCTATGTTTCCATTAGCGTTATCGTAACTATCAAAGGTTGTATGTCCGCCTGTGTTGTCATCGTAATATAAAAATGTTTTATGTTCGCCGTCTGAACCTTTACCTTGCTCTCCAATTAACACATCATGATTTTTAACAGATAACTCTCCATACATCATGCCATATGTGTTGTTGTTGTTTATTATAAGCTCGAAACTATTACTATTATTAGTACCGTACTCTTTCATAAAGTACCAGCCGTATACAACATAGTCTCCAAAGTTTTGATATGCCATTTTAGAGGTTTCCCTTACGCCGCTTGGTCTGGTTACAATACCTCGAATAAGGTCTGTCCAAAAAGGATATAGTGTGTAGTCTCTGTAAGGAAGTGGTTGTGGTGTGTAATCATTACACATGCCTGAAGGCGATCCACCGGCTGCGTTAATTAAGTTAAGACATCCATTAGTATTTTGTCTACCACCGTCGAATGTCTGCCCCCATCTAGTAAAGTCAAATCCCCAACTAGTTTCTCCACATCTATTATCATCGGCGCCATTGCATACTGTACCTGAAGTATAAATGTTGAATAGAGGTATGTTACCTAGTCCTGGACCGCCAGCTTCTGTGCCGTCGAATGTTGTCCAGTCTGTGCTATCATATGTTGACGCACCATTAGCAGTACCAATGAAGGCAATACAAAGATACGCTACAATAGCTAGCTTGTAGATGTTGTGTCTAATTCTTTCCATTCGTTCCTACATGTCCTTCCTGACTTTGTAATCCCTTGATGTTTGCCTACAAGATGTTTTGTTTTCTTACAAGCCTTAATCCAAGCATTCTTTTTATCTTTACCTGTACGAGAAGCTAGTACTAATACTAAAGCTGCTGCTTCATCTCTTAGTTCCATCTTATCTTCATACTCTTTAAAGTCCGGTCTTTCATGAGGATTGTCTTCCCACTTAGTAGCTGCCTCTTTGCCTATAGCTCCTTCGTAAGGACAAGGTGTTCCTGCCATTTCCATAGCCTGGAATACTCTTTTGTCTTGACACATTAAGGAAACTGCTGCTACCTTCATGCCCATATCATATACAGTTTTGGAAAGTTTAATCCGTTCACAGTTTAAGTCATTAACTGATCTACCACCTGATATACCAAATATTTGACCTTGGAATGCCCCACTTACACCTGTTGTACATAGGTCCTGTGAGTATGAAGCTCCAATACTAGGTGCTATTGCACTAGCTGGAGGACTCTTAATCTCTTGTTTAATGTTCTGAGTCGTTTCGTTTATATTTTTATTGGTGTTGTTATTGGTGTTCGTATTATTGTTGGTGTTGTCTGTCTTAACATTAGAATCACTTTTACTAGTATTATTATTGTTGTTGGTGTTCTTATTGTCAGATGTTGAATTGTTGTTATTGTTATTCGTATTATTTGACGTGCTATTTACAGTTTGATCTACTGTTGAAGTATTGTTGTTCGTATTATTAGCTGTGCTATTAACATTAGAATTATTGTTGTTCGTATTATTAGAAGTTGAATTATTCGTATTGTTATTGGTGCTGGTATTGTTGTTGGTGTTATTATTGGTATTCGTATTGTTGCTGGTTGATGTGTTCGTATTGTTGTTGGTGTTATTATTGGTATTCGTGTTGGTATTCGTATTAGCCGATGTATTATTATTGGTGTTGGTCGAAGTGTTGGTATTCGTATTAGCCGATGTATTATTATTGGTATTCGTATTAGCCGATGTATTATTATTGGTATTATTATTCGTGCTAGTATTGGTGTTGGTATTCGTATTAGCCGATGTGTTATTGTTCGTATTTGTGTTCGTGCTAGTATTGGTGTTGGTATTAGCCGAAGTGTTATTATTCGTATTATTGTTCGTATTGGTATTCGTGTTGGTACCTGTGGTAGTCGTCGTTGTTGTGGTAGACGTAGTGTTATCTACGGACTCACAATACTGCGTACCTGCTGTACAATCACCTGTTTGGTCTGCGAACGCCGGAGCTGAGGTGATAAATATCCCTATGCCTATCATTGCTATATAAAACTTCTTCATTAGTTTTTTCCTGTGTTGTTTTTCTCACGTCAAAACGTAATAATGAAGGCATGATCTAAGTTTAGTTATTCATACTTATTTATAATAACTGGTCCTTTACAATACCAAATGATGTCTAAAAAAAGCACTAACTCTTATAAATTACTATGTAATGGATATTAAGGCATACTGTAATAGCACTATAAATACTATACATGGAACACTTCACAAGAATAGTATTTACAACAGCGCTGATGGCTATCTTTTTCTGGACGTGGCCGGTCCGCCTTTTCACTAATAAGAACAACTGTTACTTCTGGACTCTGGAGCGAATAATCTCAGAGGGAGGAAGAGCTCGATGGTACAACTCTAAAAGATGGTTCGGACATCATGTCATATGGATTGATTTGACAGGCCAAGGCTGGGAGTACACCGTTCCTCGTATGTCTAAAAACACACCGTGGTACAAGATGCTGTTTTACAATGGTACTGTAAGGAAGTTTAGAAGCCACAGGAAGGATCAATAATGGCATCAACAGTTTTAAAGCAAAACAAGTCCTGGGCTCCTCTTACGTTAATAGTAGGACAAGCTATAGCCCAAGTGTCTGCTATACTATCTCTATTCCTTTTTCCATGGACACAGACAACTGCTGTAATAGCTTTAGCAATGTATGTAGGGATTATGTTAAGCGTTACAATGGGGTATCACAGACTATACTCTCACAAATCTTGGAACTGTCCTAAACCCTTGGAATATATACTATTATTCCTATGTCATATAATGATGATAGGTCCAGCAATTACATGGGCAGCTAATCACAGAGAGCATCACAAATACGTTGATACACCCAAAGATCCACATAGTCCTCATTACCGAGGTTGGATGTTGGCATACTTTGGACAAGTATTAATAACAATAAATTTTAAATACGTCAAGGACTTACTTAGAAACAAAATACACAGATTACAAGTTAAATATTATTGGCAAGTTATTATAGTATGGGCAGTATTACTATATGCAATAGATCCAATGGCACTACTTTACGCTTGGCTAATACCAGCAGGCTTTGCCAAACTTATAGGATCATTAGTATTTACATTTTCACATAGAGGCAAGACACCTCATAGTGATACATGGGTAGGAATTATAACATTAGGTGAAGGCTTCCACGATGTCCACCATGAGGAAGGGAATAGAAAAATTCTCTGGCACTCATTGGATATTGGGGGTCAACTTATTAGGATGATAGATAGGAATGCCAAAGTATAACAAAAGACACTATCCAGCTATAGCTGAAATAGATGTAGACTTAGACTATGATTTGATTGAGAACTTTCTCAACATGAACTATCATAGATGGCAAGACAATATGACAGCACACAAGGGCTTAGCCGTTGCAAGTAATCATATAGCCAAAGACACATATCAAGCAGTAGAACATTTTCATCTAACGGAATGTAACAACAATGAACCGTTAGAAACAGCACAAGCATATTCAACAAAAGACAAACTTAAAAGAAACATTCCTTATTCTATGGACGAACATAATTGGGACGAGCCAGTAGATTTTTACGAAGGAACAGAATTACAAAGTCATTTAAACTCCGCCTTTAAAGGTAAACTTATACGAGTTAGATATTCTCGCATGTTTCCAGGAGGTGTAGTGCCTAAACACATAGACTACAATACAACTTACGCAATGAGATTTCTTATTCCCTTATCAGGGAACAAAGGAGTTACAAATACCTTTTGGGTAAACGGAGAAGAGATAAAGGTTGACATGAAGGAGAAAAGATGTTATTTTCTTAACATAGGTTATCCACACTCTGTAGTACATGCAGGTATGGGTATACGACATTATTTAATGGGAAGTATAGCGGGGAATCAGAAGGATTTTGAATGTATAAGATATATGACAGAAAACAACTAAAAGAATTAGGAAAGTTAGACTTAGTTAATATCATTATTAATAAAGCAATAGAAGAAGGGAACGGAGAAGCGTTTAAAGGTAAGTATAATCCTGAAACAACTCCTGGTGAAACTTTTGTAATACTAGTAGATGGTGCACCAGCAGGTATGGTTTCATGCGAACCTAGTACTTACACCGGCGATCCAGACATAGCTGCAAGAGCTTGTCGTTTACATATAACCAAAGAATATAGAGCTAAGCAATATGGGTTTCTTTTATTAGATGCTTGTTACGACTATTGCAGGCACGAAGGGTACAAAGTACTTTATATAACACATGATGTAAACTCTAAAGCAATGAATGCAATATATCAGAAAAGAAAAATGTCGTTATTTAAAGGAGCATCTAGAAATTTTTATATGTTACCTGCTTGGAAAGAACTAACATGGAACAAGAAACATATATTTAAAGTAGACCCTCAAGCAGATTTTTATCAATACATATATCAAATTATATTAGAGGACGGTTTCCAATGGATTCCGAAAAGCAACGTGGTGGGATTTAATGACATTCGTAGTTGATGATAAGTGTATACAATGTGTTCACACCGATTGTGTATCCGTATGTCCTGTGGATTGTTTCTATGAAGGTCCTAACATGTTGGTTATTAATCCAGATGAATGTATTGATTGTGGGTTATGTGTTTCTGAATGTCCTGAAGATGCTATTACAGATGAAGACGATGCAGATCCTTACTGGTTGGAAATGAACGCTAAATTATCTTACCACCCAGGTTGGGAAATGATAGACGAACAGAAGCCTCCTATGGAAGGACACGAAGAAGCTAGTAAAATAAAAGATAAGAAAGATTTGTTGAGGATAGATTTTGTTACAATTTGAAGAAGAACAATTAATAGATTGGATGCAAGGTATCAGGGAGAACCCTGATATGATAAACGCTTTTTGGCCTAGCCAGATTAGATCTAAAGTATGGCTGACAGATTGGGTCAAACAATACTTGCCTAGTGCAAACAAAATAGTTATTTTTGGAGCATGGTATGGTGTGCTAGCAGACATGTTAATGTTACGATTAAAAAATCCTAAGATACTTGTTGTAGATAAAGCAAAAGATCCAATGTTGTGGTGTGGAAGAAAATATAACTATCACATAGGACTCATGGAAAAGTTTAGCTACGAAACCCGTGTAGACTTGGTGATAAATACAAGTACGGAACATATAACACAAACCGTGTATGATGAATGGTATGATAATATTCCAAAAGGAACATACTTCGTCATACAAGGTAATAATGATTTTGCAGAACCTGATCATGTTAGAGCGTGCAGTAGTCTAGAAATGTTTAATAAAATAAACAATGTACAGAATACGTTACACTCTGAGGCTTTAACTTATGAAGGACCCTGGAATACAATAGAAAATAAACCTACTTATTATGAGAGGTATATGACAATAGGGTTTAAAAGTGAACACAACTAACGAAGATAGAATAAAAGTACTAGAACTAAAGAGAGATACAATGAACTCTATTAGTCCTAGTTTCTGTAGCGCGAAGTGGTTACAAACTTCCTTGTATTTACAAAATGGTTACAACCATAGTTGCCATCACCCTTCAGCACACAAGATTCCTATAGAAGAAGTAAAAGCAAACCCAGCAGCGTTACACAATAGCAAATACAAGAAAGAACAAAGAGCTAAAATGCTTAATGGCGTTCGTCCTAAAGAGTGTGACTACTGTTGGAAAATAGAAGACTTAGACAAAGATTATTTTTCAGACAGACACTACAAAACAGCAGATTGGTGGTCCTGGGACAAAGTACAAGACATAGAAAAAATGTCTCCAGCAGAAGATATATTTCCTACATACTTAGAAGTTTCATTTTCCAATGCGTGTAACTTTGCGTGTGCTTATTGTAGCCCAGACATATCGTCTACATGGATGAAGGACATTGAGGAAAATGGATCGTATCCAGTACAAAATGGAAACCATGATTTAAATTATTTAAAAAGCGTTGGCAAAATACCATACAAACGTAAGGAAGAAAATCCTTACATGGATGCTTGGTTCAAATGGATGCCAGAAGTGTTACCTCACTTACGAGTTTTTAGAGTTACAGGCGGAGAGCCAACAATGTCTAAAGATGTGTGGAGAACATTCGATTATATACTTGAGAATCCTCAACCCCAAATGCAACTAGCAATAAACACAAACCTAGGCGTAGATAAAAAACTTATAGATAAACTAATTAAGTATATAAACCTATTGGAAGACAAAGTAGAAAAGATAGACGTTTATACAAGTGTGGAAAGCACACACAAACATGCAGAGTATGTAAGAGACGGAATACAATACGATTATTGGTATGATAATTGTAAACGTATATTAGGCGAAACGAATTCGTTAGTAGCTATTATGACTACACTTAACATGCTAAGTTTACCTACGTTTAATGATTTTATTAAGGACATAATGGATTTGAGAATAGAATTTAATAAGGGATTAGAAAATAATAGAATACCTATAAGTTTAAACTATTTAAGATGGCCTCCTCACTTACAAGCATCATTATTAGACTTAGAAACAAGACAAAAATATGTTGACGAGATCCTACCATACGGAGAGCAATGGTTGAAGTATTACAGTAGCGATAAATACGCTAGACTATACTTGGAAGAATGGGATCAATTGAATCGTTGGTGTGATTATTTAATAACTGAACCTACACAAATAAAGTTTAGGAAGGATTTCGTGAACTACATAAAAGCGTATGATATAAGAAGAGATAAAAACTTCAAAGAGACGTTCAAAGAGTTTGCACATTTACTGGAGGAATGGGATGTCTGAAGATGTCGAGAAGTTAATAGAATACAGAAAAGAAGTTTTAGATACAAAGTCTAAAAGTTTCTGCGGAGCTAAGTGGTACAATGCTACAACTTGGTTGGGTAGCGGGACAACAGCATCGTGTCATCACCCACCGGCACACAAAATACCTCTAATAGAGTTGGACGGCAATCCTTCGGCTATACACAATACGAAGCATAAGAAAGCAATGCGGAAAATGATGCAGACAGGAGAACGACCTGCAGAGTGTGAGTACTGTTGGAAAATAGAAGACATACCTGGCGATACTCGTGTATCAGACAGAGTATTTAAGTCTAACATATACACAAACGATCAACTAGAAGCTGCACACAAGGCAGACTACAACGACAACACAATGTTAAAGACATTTGAAATTGCTTTTGATAGAGTATGTAATTTAGCATGTAGTTATTGTAATGCAAGTTTCTCAACTACATGGGCTAAAGATATTAAAAAAGATGGACCCTATCAGAATCTTGTTAGTGATGGCGCAGCTGCCTTCCAACAAGACGGTAAGTGGACAGAGCCTTTTGGAAGAGATGCTGTAACAGCAGACACCAATCCGTATATTAAAGCGTTTTGGGAATGGTGGGATAGTGGACTAGCAGATAGTTTAGAAGAGCTAAGAGTTACAGGTGGAGAGCCACTGATGTCAGGTGAAACGTGGAAGTTATTTGAAAAGATGCAAGCACGTCCTGAAATGAGACTAGCAATTAACAGCAATCTAATATGTAAGGATAAAATACTAGACAATCTAATTGAAAAGAGTCAGAGTATTAAAAAGTTTCATGTTTATACAAGCGCTGAATGTTATAAAGAACATCAAGAGTATGTGAGAGATCATTTTATTTGGGAAACATGGGATAACAATATGCGTCGATTTATAGAAGAAGCAAACTATGAAGGACTACATATAATGATGACTATTAACAGCTTGTGTTTGTTTACTATAACAGAATTTCTAGATCATGTATACACATACAAAGAAATGAAAGGAACAAAATCTCCCTCAGTTACTTTGAACCTTTTACGTTTTCCTAGTTTCCAAAGTCCGTTGGCATTACCAGATCACATTAAAGTCCATGTAAGAGAGAAGTTAATGAGTTGGTATGCAGAACAAGAAGACAAACCTTTATGGAGTGGTACAGAAAGAGCCAACATAGAAAGACTTATAGATTACTTAGACCATGTTGACGCTCCTCATAGACGAACAAGCTCTAAGCCTACCTTATGGAGAGACTTTAAATCGTTTTACGAACAATACGATATACGAAGAGGCAAAGACATTGGTGTATTTCCAGAAATACTTACAGACTGGTTAGACATGCTACCACCTACAATCATCAATACAACAGGATTGAGAGATGGAGACAGCACAAAGAATAACGTAGGAGAAGCAGACGTAATAAGAATCGCAGAGGAAGAAGGTTGGATATTAAAACCAGACAATAAAAATATAGACAAACCTCTGAGTGATTATGATGTCGAATAGACTAGACTGTATTAATGTACATGAAGCAATTCGTGTTAATACAGATGGTTCATGTTCGTCTTGTTGTCTACAGCATATATCTTACAAGGACTCTGAACATAGAGATTTAAATGTTAAAACACATACACTAGACGAAATAATTACATCTACATCTGCAAATAAAGTTCGTGAAGATTTAGCAAATGGAATACAGAATGTACATTGTAAGGCATGTTGGGATATAGAAAACTCAGGTGGACAAAGTAAACGACTTATAGACAATAAACATAGAAGAATGTGGCCATGGCAACCTGGTTCAATTGAACTAACACACCTAGACTTAAATATGGGAACAACATGTAATATAAAATGTATGACATGTGGCCCAGAAAATACAGTTCAATGGAACAAAGAATGGTGGGAAATTAACAAAAGTTATAAAAACCTAACCGATAAAAAAGATGTGTTTGCAAAATTTAAAACTTTTAATTCTGCATATGATGATGACTCTATGATATGGGAACAGTTAGAAGAATATAAAAATGTAATACAGTCCATGGACATGTTTGGTGGTGAACCCATGTTAATGAAAAAACAATGGGACTTTTTAAAACTTTTAATTAAGAGTGACAATGCTAAAAACATAGAGTTACATTACAACACAAATGGCACAATCTGGGACTCTGAGAAATATGAAATATTAAAAGAGTTTAAATCTGTGTCTATAGATTTTAGTATTGATGGGTTATATGATAAGTTTCATTATATGAGATTTCCAGCAGTATGGGAAGAAGTATTAAACAACATGGAAAGAATAAAAAAGATAGAAAAGTTTACAGTACAAATATGCCACACAGTAAGTATATTAAATGTTTGGTATATGAAAGAGTTTTTAGATTATTTTTCAGACTGGAACTGTTATTTAAATATAGTTCATGGTCCGGCACATTATAGTGTAAAAAATTTACCTATTGATATTAAGGAAATAATAACAGAAAAGTATAAAGAATTTCCCAAAGTAAATAAAATTGTGGGTTATATGAATGAAAGTAAAAGCGAGTATCCTAGACATTGGCATGGAGATACAAATATAGAATTTTTTCCTGAGTTAAAAAGGAATATAGAAGGCTCTGATAATTTTAGGGGTAATGATTATAGTAAAACATTTCCAGAGTTTTTTAAAATATTAAAGGAGAGCGGGTATTGAAAACAATAACATTACGACTAAGAAATAGTCGAGACAAAAGAATTAAGAAGTTAGATATAGTAATAGATTTAATTAATCACGAAGCTGTAAATGAGTGGTATAGAAGATTTAAATATGAATTAGAAACGGGTGCGCATTTAGATAAAGGCCATTTATTTTTAGGGCAGAGTGTTTTAGGTAAAGAAGAATTAATGGAAAATATTAATACTACATTAGACAAAATAGAAGCATATGATTTTGTAGCAAATACAAGAACAGATTATCCTGTTTACAACAATCCAGATATTCCTGAAAGACTTACATTAGAAGACTTAGAAAAAGGCCACAACAATGCTAAGATGAATGTAATACACAATTATTTCCCTACACTTGCTGGACCATATGATAATACATCTAATTGGTTGTATGTTGCTACAGAAGAAATAAGAGAATGTATATGTAGATTAAATGAAGAAGTACATGAGCTCCATACAGTCTTACAACATGAAGAAGATGAGCATTTAAGTTTACATGTAGCAATTTCCTGGCACAGAGATGCAGAAAAATTAACACAATTACCTGATATTTTTAACTCGTTATTTACTAAAGAAGTCAACAATGGAGATTTATTATTGGGTTATCCTCAAGTAGGTAAAACACATATAGAAGCTTGGTTGGAAGAAGATGAGGAACTGGACGATGAGCATATAGATTGTATTGAAAAACTATCAGGAGATTTTTTATTAAAACTCTCGCCTAGTATGAGATATCCTTTTTTAGATGAGTTTGATAAGTGGTTAGAAAATCATGATATAGATCCTGAAGATGAAACACTTAGATTGGGCTGGGCTGTAATGGGGAAAGTTAGAGACGTAAACACACTAACAAAAGAAAGAATGGCAAAATATGATGATGTAGATTTAATAACAATTTCTGAAGAAGACGAAATAAAATCTTATGATTTCCCATATAGTAGATTTGATAAAGAATATAAAGAAGAGAGGATTGAGCATTTAAATGACTAAACATCTTTGCACAGCACCGTGGACGCATACTTATGTTAGCCCCCAAGGCGAACGACGTCTATGCTGTGCAAGTAGAGAGGACGCAAAGTTTACAAAACAATATTTAGATTCGGGTGGCGGAGGAACAGACTTTGCTCCTGTTTCATTAGAAGAACATTGGAATAGTGACTACATGAAAGACATACGAAAACGTATGTTAGCAGGAGAATCTATACCTCAATGTGTAGTATGTAACGACAACGTATTAAACTTGCACACATATAGAAAGTATTTTACAGAAACATTATTCCCTCACAAAATACAAGACATATTAGATACTACAGACGAAACAGGACATACTACAATGGTTCCTATATCCTATGATTATCGTTTGTCTAACTTATGTAACTTCAAATGTAGAATGTGTGGCGATCAACTATCCTCATCTTGGGAAGCAGAAAACAAAAAACATCTTATTGTAACAGATGCTTGGTTACAACCCAATACAAGAAGAAAAATATCTAACTTCCAAGTAGAAGTATTAGAAGAAGAATTACAAGCTGCAGTAGATCAAGGTGTAATAGAAGAAATATATTGGGTAGGTGGAGAGCCACTAATGTGGGAAAGACATTGGACTATAATGCAACAGCTAGTAGATAGTGGCCAGTCTAAAGATGTAACAATTAGATATAATACAAACCTAAGTAGAACAAAATATAAAAATTATGATTTATATAATATGTTAGATAATTTTAAGAAGGTTAATATTTGTGCTAGCATAGATGGTATAGGAGACATAGGAGAGTATATAAGAACAGGATTGAAGTGGGATGAATTCTTAACTAACTTTTATGATGGTATGTTTTTAATAGATCGTTATGGAGACGATGCAATAGTATTTGATGTTACACTTACATTGCCAGGACTATTTGGTTTAAAAGATATGTTTGATCAAGTAACAACTATGAATGTTAAGTCATATTTTAAATTCGCATACGCATTTGATCCTTCAAAAATAATAGCACCAACAGCATTACCCAAATCTATTCTAGTACCATATTGCCAGGAACTAATAGAATATATGGAACCAAGAAAAACTTGGAAGACACAAGTATATATAGATTCATTAAAGAGTTTAATGGAAAGGAAAAGTTTTGACGAAGAATACCCCGATTACAAGGAAGGATTAAAGAGAGGAAAGAATCAAATATTATTCTTAGAAAAAATACGAGAACAATCACTTACATTTAGAGACATCTTAAATGAACCAGCAAAGGAGTGGTGGGATGGCATCTAAAAGTTTCTGTCCTTTACCTTGGACACATTTAGCCACACACCCACATGGAGCCATTACTCTTTGTTGTGAAGCCGAACAATTACTAGGCGCTTCACACGCTAGAGACAACCCAGATAAATTTAAAGATCTTCACACAGAAGAATACGACTTTAATAACATACACAATAACGATAACTTTAATGATGTCCGTTTACAAATGCTTGCAGGTAAACGCCCTTCAGTATGTACAAGGTGTTGGGATAAAGAAGACGCAGGACAAGATAGTAAAAGAACAATAGACAGTAGAAAGTTAAACTTCAATATTAATAACGCTAATGAAATAACAAACGAAGACGGCTCATTAAAAGAAGTTAATTATGAGTTTGTAGAATTACGTTTAGGCAATCATTGTAACTTAGCATGTAGAACATGTAATCCCATATCTAGTTCACGTTGGAAAAAAGATTGGCAGAAGGCAAAGTTTGATGAGCGATTAATACTACCTCAAAACTTAATGGACTGGCCGTTAGATTCTAAGTTCTGGGATAGTCTATTACAACACGTTAAAAATCTCAGAGTGTTATACATTAATGGTGGTGAGCCTTTATTAGTAGATAAGCATAAAGATTTCCTATACAAACTAGTTGAACTAGACATAGCAAAAAATGTAGAAATCGTATACTCTACAAACGTAACAATAATAAATAAAGAGTACGAAGAAGCCTGGAAAGGTTTTAGAAAAGTACAGATGATGCTTTCTTTAGATGACGTAGGAGACAGGAATAGTTATGTAAGGCATCTATCTAAATGGGATAAGGTATTAAAAACATTTGAATGGCTATCTAGTTTAGAACAAGTAGATACTAATATGATGTGTACTGTCTCCACATTAAATGTGTATTACTTAAAAGAGTATTTTGAGTATTACAAGAACAAGACGAATTATATATCATTAAATTTTGTTAATGATCCTGATTATTACGATATTAGAAACTTGCCTTTAGAAGTAAAACAAGAGGTATTAAAAAAGTTTCCCAACGAACAACTAAGAGCTTGGATGATGCAAGAAGGAAAAAATTCTTTAGATAGATTTATGAAACATACACAAACATTAGATATTATACGAAATCAGTCTTTTGAAAAAACATTCCCAGAGTGGAATGATATATTGAGGAAGCACAATGTCTAATACAATAGATTTAACAAAACTATTTCCTCCAGCTCCAATAACCACAATTAATTTGTTAGACACTTATGCACCTTTAGATTTTAAGGGCTGGGGTACAAAATGTATATTGCCTTGGACACACCTACATGTGTGGCCTAATCATGATGTGTTCCCTTGTTGTATTACAAATCATAAAGTAGGTTCTACAAAAGAAGATACACTGACTGATGTTTTTAATCAGGATGAAATGAAAAATATTAGAAAGAAGATGATGAATGATGAAAAACCAAAAGCATGTGATACTTGTTATAAGTCAGAAGAATACGGACAATCATCTCTGCGAAGTAGCGTAAACAAAACATTCCCTCATCATTATCATAAATTACTTGATACAAAAGAAGATGGTTCAGTAGAGAATATGGATTTAGTATATTGGGATTTCAGATTTTCAAATGTTTGTAATTTTAAATGTAGATCATGTGGTCCTCAGTTAAGCACTGGTTGGTATCAAGATGCCAAAGAACAAAACAGAATGGATAAGATTGCAAGAGGAGACAAGAAACCGAGACCAGGCGAAACAGAGATAACAGGAATCCTACCAGTTGGATTGCCTGAGCCAGGAGATAAAAGATTAATAAAACTTTGGGCGGAACTAGAACCTCATTTTGATACAGTAGAAGAAATATATTTTGCAGGTGGTGAACCGTTGTTAATGGAAGAGCATTATAGAATATTAAACAGACTAATAGAAATGGGTAGAGCAGAAGAAGTTACAATAAAATATAATACAAACTTTAGCAATATGTCTTACAAAAAAACAAATGTGTTAGACTTGTGGCCTCACTTTAAAAGTGTTGAGGTAGGTGCAAGCATGGATGCTTACGGAGAAAGAGCAGAGTATATTAGATCGGGTACTGTATGGAATGATATTGTAACGAACAGAAGGCAGATGAAAATAAAAGCTCCCAACGCAAATTTCTTTGCAGCTTGTACTGTAGGCATAACAAACGCATATCATCTAGTAGAGTTTCACAAGCATTTACTGCACGAAGAAATAATAGACCATGTATATGATTTTAGACTTAATGTTATCCGCACCCCTCGATGGTTAAGTATTGTTAATCTACCTAGACCTATGAAGAATGAATTAACAAATTTATACGAAGAACATATTGCATTTTTAAAACTTAACTATGAGTATAAGAATAGATGGCGGATTCCAGTACAAGAGTTTAGTGGAATTATAAATTTTATGAATGGAACGCCTCCAGATATAAGCACACTACAAAGCTTTGACACAAAGCATAATCAACATCAAGGCTCTTTTGTTTACAAAATGGATCAACTAGATGTTATAAGAAAAGAGAATTGGAGAAAAAACTTTCCCGAAGTTTATAAAGGATTTAAAGAGAACGAAATATGTCTGTAAATAAAAAAATAATGGTTGTGGGTTGTAGTTTTTCAACCGGCGAAGAATGTTGTGATTATGAAATAGTAGAAAATTATTATGATTATAAAGAAGATCCATCCTTCCATCCTCCTAGTAAACAAGGCAAAGAACATGAAGAGTTTACTAAGAAAAAATATGTCCGACATCAAGACATGCACGACGAGTTTAGAGATAAATTAGTTCCTGCGTGGGCAGAAAGGCCCGATGTTAAACAAATGATTAAAGAAAAAAATGAAAGCGATGGTGGTGCTTTATTGTTTCCTCATAACCCACAGCGTTTTGACCCTTTACCTTATTGGCAGTGGTATAATGATAAACATTGTTATTCACAATTACTACATGATCAAACAGATTACAATGTTATAAATGCTGGTAGACGAGGCACGGGAATAAACTATCAACATTTAATTTATAATATACATAGACAAATAAAGGTAAATAATAAGAATGGCTACTATTGGGATGCGCCCGGTAACTGGCCTGCTGTTTATACACCAGAAAAACAATTTGCAAGGAGCTGGTATTTAGAAGCATATTATCCTGCAGTTTACAAAGCAGAGCAACACATACACGGAAATACGCATGAGAATTTTAAATGGAACTTTAATGAGGTATCTTTTTGTGGAGAAGAACGAGATCCTAATTTTAGATATGATGAATGTATGGATAGTGCAGACGTTTTAATATGGCAATTTACAGGAGAACCTAGATACGCAGTTACATTAAGAGACAGAGATGAGATAGCTATTGGTTCTTCAATACAACAATTAGATCGTTGGTTTAGTCATTATTACAAATTTCTTCCAGGAGGAGAATTTCACAAACCAATGCCAACCCCATCAGGTGTGACATCAAGCGGAAACCGTTTAGAAGATATACCAGGTAAAAAAGAAATAAGAGACTGGTATAAGTATTATCATGACCCTGCTCAGGACATGGCGAAGTCTGTTGGGTGGATGGAAAACATTATAAAATTAAGAGAAGCAAAAGGATTAAAAACTATTATGCTGTGTATAACATCTCAGTTTACCAAAAGGTATGGTATTAACCCGAGAAATAATGAACACACCGCATCAATTGGATTTGATTATGATTCAAAATTACCTAATGAAGAGGTAGTAGATATGCTTAGGGAGAACCCCCAGATAAGGTTTAATCGTAATACAGAAAGCGGATTAGTATATCAAGGTGTTAAAAAAATAAAATTAGATTCTGATACAAAAGGAAAATGGGGACACTTAAACAAAGTTGGCCATGGAATTGTAGCAGATGAAATAAAAGAAATATTGGAGAAATGGAAATGAAGAACTTTTGGTTGTGGCTAACAAAGCCTTATACAGATTATAAACAAAGAAAAATAACCGAGGAATGGAAACGACAACAGGATGCTGCACAAAAAGCTACTGAAGAAGAAGATCCATTTATATATGATTAATGAATTTAAATTTAATAGATGATAAATTTCCTGTATGGGAAATAACCGAATGGCAATTACCGGAAGTAGATTATACAGAAGTATACGCTTACGATCAAAGTAGTAAATATTACAAATCCTCTGATTTAAGATGTAAAGTAAATGCTTATATTGATATGAGTCAAGGCGTAACCATACAAGAGATGTTAAAAGATTCAGACTTAAGAGTTTTAGATCAAATGTGGAAAGGACATCTAAACAGATTACAGTGGCCTATGGGTAATAATAATATATTATTAGATAAACCAGGATTTAATATGTCAGAACATATAGACAATCGCTTTGTAATCGGTGTACTAATTATAAACTTACAAGACAATCCTATAGGTTCAGGAACAGTTTTTACTGAATTAGAATATACAAGTCCAACTAAGAAAGGAACAGGAATATTTTTTCTAAATCATATTAATACAGAACACAAAATATATCAACCAGGACCTGAGGATAGATTGATATCATATCAAACATTAACATTGGACAATCTACATCATGATTAAATGGGGCATCTCAGCATACAATCACAACGCAGCTCTTACAGTAGTAAAGGGAAACGAAATTCTTTTTGCTTCTGAGGCAGAAAGATATAGTGGTATTAAAAATGATGCTAACATTCCCGATGAGCTAATACAAGCAGCTTTGGAATATGGGGAACCTTCCCAAGTTATGTGGTATGAGAAACAATATCTAAAACAACTTAGACGGTTATACGCAGGACAAAAGTTAAAAGGCCTGAGCATACACCCATATTTAAAAAACTTTAATATGAGATCTTATACTCATCACACCACACACGCAGCGGCTGGATTCTATACTAGTCCGTTTGAAATTGCAACAGTACTTGTGGTGGATGCTATAGGAGAGTTTACAACAACGAGTATATGGAATGGCAATAGACACTTATCTAAAGTGTGGAGTGAAGGGTATCCAAAATCCTTAGGGTTATTTTATTCAGCAATAACACACAGGTGTAACTTAAAACCAAATGAAGAAGAATATATCCTAATGGGTATGGCTGCTTATGGAGACCCTGACAAATACTATGATAAAATGAAGCCCCTGTTAACTCAGAACTTACACAAAGGATGTCGTGATTGGCTACCTGGTGTAACTGACTACAACGACTTTGCAGCCTCAGCTCAAAAGATATATGAAGAAGAGTTTGAGAAGCTTCTTATCAAAGCTAAGTTACTTTTACCTTATAATAAAAAATTAGTTATAATGGGAGGGTGTGCTTTAAATTGTGTAGCAAATAATTTAGCATTAAAACATTATGAGGATATATGGATAATGCCAGCTCCTGGAGATGCAGGTTCCTCACTGGGAGCTATATTAGCAGACACAGAGCAACACGTTAATTGGAAAGGCCCTTACTTAGGACACAATATAGAAGGCGAGTATCCTGTAAAAGATTTATTAGGTGAGTTATTACAAGGTAATATGGTAGGTGTTGCAAATGGTAGAGCAGAGTTTGGACCAAGAGCTTTAGGTAATAGATCACTACTAGCAGACCCGAGAGGAAAAGAAGTAAAAGATAAGGTTAATGCAATTAAACGTAGACAAGAGTTTAGACCGTTTGCACCCGTTGTAATGGAAGAACACGCTAAGTCTATATTTAATATGCCTGTTGATTCATCTCCTTATATGCAGTACGTTATACAATGTATTAAAAAAACCGAGTACCCTGCAATAATACACAAAGACGGCACGTCTAGGGTTCAAACAGTTAACAATAAGCAACATCCAGGGTTATATAAGCTCCTAAAACAGTTCTATAAAGAGACAGGGTGTCCTATGTTACTAAACACTAGCTTAAACATCAAAGGTTACCCTATGGTTAATACAGTACAGGACGGTATCCTATTTCAAAATAAATATAAAGTAAAAGTCTTTTGAGCTATAAATAAAAACATGAACGCTAAAGTATATCAGTTTCCAGAACAACATCCAGAGCCTAAAGCAATACAAGGGTATAGGATGTCTTTTTACACAGACAAAGAAATAGACCTAGCTTTATTGTGTGTAAACACATGGGGCTGGAAAGAGATAGGATATACAAGAAGGACTATGACACAACTAGATCCAATTTATATTAAAGAGTGTTTAGTTAAAGGTTATAATTCCGATCTACTAGGACATCCTGGCAGAAAGCTTATAAATAAGATTATAGATAGTATTGAGACTATTGAAGTTAAGGTAAATTAAAGTATGCCAATATATTCATTTCAACATAATGAAACAGGTGAGATTAAAGACGAGATGATGTCGTATGAAGACAAACTCAAATACCTGGATGAGAATCCACACCTCACATCAATTATAACCAAAGCCCCGGCCATCGGTAGTCACCGTGGTGGCGATAGAACCAAACCACCTGGAGGATTCAAAGACGTCCTCTCTAGAGTAGCAGACGCTAATCCTTATTCGGCATTAGCAGATGACTATGGTAAAAAGGACCCTACCCAAGTTAAACTTCGAGAAACAGTTAAAGGAGTTAAAAAGAAAGTAGGAGATTTATACGGAGTATCAACCAAGGAGAAATCAGCAGTTTAAAAATTATATCATGTTAGGGTAGTAATTCCGCTACGTAGACTTTCAACTAACAGGAGAACAATATATGGCTAGACGTAACTTACAGCTAGTTCAAGATAAACAAAACACAAACGGAAGGAGATCAACTCCTCTCAAAATCACCGATAAGGATCTCGCAAGATTCGATCCAATCACAACAACTCAAAATAGCTTTTGGCAAAAATATAGACGGAAAGACGCTTTACTGTTACACGGTTCAGCCGGCACCGGCAAAACATTTATTGCTATGTACAAAGCTTTAGAAGAGGTAATGGCTAGAGGCGGCCGTTATAGTAAACTAATAATCATTCGTTCAGCAGTCCCGTCTAGAGAGATAGGACACTTGCCAGGAGACTATGGCGAGAAAATAGATGTGTATTCTATACCATATCAAAATATGATGGACGAGTTATTCCCTCAAAAAGAGAAGCCATACGACAGACTTATGGAACAAAAGAAATTATACTTTATGTGCACCTCGTTTATACGAGGGATTACATTGGATAATTCTATCATAGTCGTTGATGAATGTCAGAATATGAGTGACATGGAAATTAACTCTATAATGACACGAGTAGGGCATCACTCTAAGATTATATTCTGTGGGGACTTTAGACAGACAGACTTAAACAAGAGTAATGATAAGTCTGGTCTTAAGAAGTTCATACAAATAGCAGAGGATATGGAATCATTTGATACTGTGGAATTCATGCCTGAGGACATAGTTCGCTCAGATCTCGTTAAAGAGTACATATTAGCAAGGGTAGCGTATGAAGATAAACATGAAAAATAGTTAAAAAAGTGCTTGACTTTTGGTCCTAAAGAGTGCATAATAGTATACATAATGAAGAAACAAATAGAAAAAGCAGTCCAGTTCGCTACTAAGGCACACGAAGGACAGACCCGTAAATACACAGGAGAACCCTACATCGTTCATCCTCTAGCTGTAATGGAGACAGTTAAAACTGTAGAAGGCCATACACCAGAAATGCTTATGGCAGCAGTTCTTCATGACACAGTCGAGGATTGCGATGTAACTCTTGATCAAATAGCATTCCGTTTTGGACATGTTGTAGCAGATTTAGTAGAAGAATTGACAGATATCTCAGTACCAGAAGATGGTAACAGAGCCTTCAGAAAGGCTATGGATAGAGAGCACTCTGGACAAGCATCATCTCAAGGAATGACTATCAAAATTGCCGATTTATTGGATAATACGAAGTCTATTACTGAACATGATGAGCATTTTGCTAAGATTTACATGGCAGAAAAGGCATTATTGTTACAAGTCCTTGATAAGGCAGACAAAACTCTTTTGCAAAAAGCACAGAAAAAGGTTGACAAATGGTTCAGATGATCGTATAATGTATGTATATTAAATAAAAAAGTGAGGACTTAAAATATGAATGAGAAACTAAAAACAAGAATCGAGGCACTTTGCCAGGATATCGAAAACCAGCACTTCAAGTCTTTCCCAAGACTTAAAGATTACAAAGCTACTTATAAAGCAGGACGTAAATTCTGCAAAATAATTATAGAGACTAACCAAACATCAGTTTGGGGTTTTGTTAACTTAACACACGAAAAGTTTAATGAAGGTGATATACTACTAGCTCAAGGCTGGGCAGGACCAGCAATGAATAGAGCTAGAGGTAACTTGCTTACTTCAAACTATAAAGTTGATTCTAGAAACCAATACGGACCTGGATATGTTTCAGGATACTCAGCAGGTGGAGACAGAGACGGGAGTTTCGTATAATGAGTATCTTCCCAACAACAGCAGAGGATAAAGACATCCAATTTGACAGAGCTTGGAAACATCAAGAACAGATGAATAAGGTTCAGCAACAGCAACAACACCAATCTGAAGAAGACGAAAATTGTCTTTGTGGTAAGAGACTTGATGAGTCAGGCCCAGATTGTTACAGCCATATGACACAAGGATATTAATTTGTTTAACCACATACCTGTTGAAATAGATCAACTAAAAAGAAAGAATACAGAAAACGGTCGTAGATATGAAACACCAACAGGTGTTTTGTATCCTTCAGTTACCACAATCCTCTCACACAAGACAAAGCACTTTATACAAGAGTGGCGTAAAAGAGTAGGAGCTGAAGAAGCAGACAAAATTTCTAGAATTGCTTCTGTGCGTGGAACTAAAATCCATACACTTTGTGAAGATGCTCTCAATAATAAATCTGAGGATGTTTCTAAATTAAGTATTCTAGATCAAGAGATGTACAAGAATTTTCGTCCCTTGTTAAATGACATAGATAATATCCGTTGCTTAGAAGGAACGCTTTACTCAGATCATTTAAGACTGGGAGGACAAGTAGATTGTATTGCAGAATACAAAGGAAAGTTATCTGTAATAGACTTTAAAACTTCCAAAAAGAGAAAAACTAGATCACAATGCTATAATTATTTTATGCAGTGTTCTGCCTACGCCATTATGTTTGAGGAAAGAACAGGTATCCCTGTAGATCAAACTGTAATCTTAATGGCACAAGAAGACGAAGACCCAGCAATATGGGTTGAAAAGAGAGATGATTTTGTACCACAGTTAATTGAGACTAGAGATGCGTACGAAAACCAAAATCAAAACAGTTGATTCTTTATCCCGTAAAGAAAAAAAGAAGAACAAACAACTACACAACAAGAAGTTAAGACAGCAGAAACAATCTGCCCGTAGCTCAATTGGATAGAGCAACAGCCTTC
>Ga0308011_10000254_pt1 | contig 29058 bp, 38 predicted proteins | sample Neamet177_FD_203144 | JGI IMG/M metagenome (GOLD analysis project Ga0308011, IMG submission 203144) | Marine microbial communities from water near the shore, Antarctic Ocean - #177 | ecosystem: Environmental > Aquatic > Marine > Unclassified | place: Southern Ocean | collected 2014-07-25 | reverse complement strand
AAAAGCGCACATTGTTGCAAAGAGAATTGAAAAAGCTAAGAAGTAATGCCAGATTTTAAGTATAAGCCTGATGGGGCTACCATTAAGGACTTCATGAAGGATCAAACATTTTTTCGTGGAATAAGAGGCCCCGTAGGCTCAGGCAAATCTGTTGCTTGCTGTGTCGAAGTATTCCGCCGCGCTCTTGAACAAGAGAAATCACCCGATGGAAAGCGTAAAAGCCGTTGGGCTATTATACGAAACACCAACCCACAGCTAAGAACAACAACCATTAAGACTTGGTTGGATTGGTTTCCCGAAGCTGATTGGGGGAAGTTTACTTGGTCTGTTCCCTACACTCACAATATTAAAAAAGGTGACGTAGAACTAGAGGTTCTATTCCTTGCCCTAGATAGGCCAGAAGATGTTAAAAAATTACTCTCCTTGGAGCTTACTGGTATCTGGATTAATGAGGCTAGGGAGATTCCTAAGAGCATTATTGATGCCTGTACGATGCGCGTTGGCCGTTACCCTTCTATGCGTGATGGTGGCCCTTCTTGGACTGGCGTTATTGCCGATACCAACGCTCCCGAAGAGGATCACTGGTGGCCGATTATGTCTGGTGAGGTTCCAATCCCAGATCATATACCGCGTGAGCAAGCTAAGATGTTGGTCAAGCCGACTAATTGGAGTTTCTATACCCAGCCCTCTGGCATGGTTGAGACAAAAGACGAGCAAGGTGAGATAGAAGGATACGTTCCCAGCAAGGGAGCGGAGAATCAAAAGAACATGATGAAGAGTTACTACCCAAATCTAGTGCAGGGTAAGACCAAATCATGGATTGATGTCTATGTTATGAATAGACTTGGCCATATCCAAGAAGGAAAACCTGTGTATCCTATGTTCGCCGCAGAAGTTCACGTTGCAAAAGAGGAAATACCAGTAGCCGCTAACGTCCCTTTGTACGTTGGAGTGGACTTTGGGCTTACTCCCGCCGCTGTTATTGGGCAAAAAGTCCGTGGCAGGTGGTTTTTACAAGCAGAAATTGTAGCAATTGACATGGGCATCGTTAGATTCTCAGAGGTTTTACGACAAGAATTGGCAACAAGGTTTGCCGCTGCGGGTGAAGTCATAATATATGGCGATCCTTCAGGAGATTTCCGCGCGCAAACTGATGAGTCTACTCCCTTTCACATCATGCGCGGAGCTGGCTTGAGAGCGTTCCCCGCGCCTTCCAACTCTGTTGACCTTCGACTTGAGGCTGTCTCCTCCCAGCTAACCAAGATGATAGAAGGTAAGCCAGCATTATTAATTGACAGGCGATGCACTCAACTCATTAAGGGATTTGAGGGAGGCTACGCATATAAGAGAATGCAAGTTTCAGGTGAGCGCTTTGACGATAAGCCTGATAAGAATATGTTTTCTCACGTACATGACGCAGCACAATACTTGTTTCTTGGCGCTGGTGAAGGCCGCGCTTTGATGAATAATCAGAAACCAGCAGTTGCTAGCATTGCAAAAAGGGACTTTGATGTGTTTAATCGCAAGCCCAACCAGCGCAAAAGGCAGGGATTGTGGGCTAGGCTATAGTTTGTGCATTGAGATTTATCCCGTTTTGTGCTTACGAGAGATAACATAAGGAGAATTATCATGTGTTTTGGATCATCAGCACCCGCTGCACCCATCCCATCAAAAGAAAATGAAGCCGCAGCCGAAGCAAGAGTTGAGGCAGATGTTGTAGGGGCAGACGAAGCGTCCCGCCGAGCCAATCAAAAGCGTGACGACATAAGTGAAGCGATTAGCTCACGCGATACTAACAAAAACATGCGTGGTGGAAGTGGCCGAAAGTCTTTATTTAGCACTGGCGGTCAAGGATTCTTGGGTAGGTTTGACTAATGGATCAGATTGCAAAGCAGTATTTACAAAAGTATCAAAAAGCTAAATCATTTCGTGAACGGTGGGTTCCATTGTTTGAAGAGTGTTATGAGTATGCGCTGCCTCAACGTGAGTCCTTCTACACAGAAGATGCAGGCCAACGGCGTGATGATAAAATCTTTGACGAGACTGCTGTAGTCGGTGTGCAAGAGTTTGCTAGCCGCTTGCAATCAGGCATTGTTCCCAACTTTGCACGATGGGCCGACCTTATGTCAGGTAGCGAAGTTCCTAAAGAAGAACGTGAAGCTATTGATAATGAACTTGATGATGTAACTGATTACGTCTTTGAGGTTATACAGAACTCTAACTTTAGCCAAGAAGTGCATGAATCCTTTATGGATCTTGCAGTTGGAACTGGTGTTTTGTGCGTAGAAGAGGGAGATGCCCTTAATCCTATTAACTTTAGCGCCATTCCTTTGCCGCATGTTGTGTTGGACACAGGCCCAGACGACAAGATTGACCACGTTTACCGTGAGCGTAAGAATATTCAGTTCGATCAGTTGTCTCAATTGTATCCAAAAGCCACCTTTGACCCTAAAGTTATGGCTAAAATGGGCAGGGATTTAGAGACAACTGTGCTTGAACTAGTGTGCAAGGACTATTCTAAGAAGAATGAAGAAGCTTACTTCCACTATGGTATATGTATGGACACAAAAACCCTGCTTTATTCCAAGCAGATAAGTGGATCTGGCTCTAATCCATTCATATGCTTCCGCTGGGCGAAGTGCGCTGGCGAAGTCTATGGTCGTGGCCCACTAGTTAACGCGCTATCTTCTATTAAAACAACAAACTTAACCATTGAGCTTATCCTAGAAAACGCTCAAATGGCTATATCTGGCGTCTATCAAATTGACGATGATGGTGTCATGAACGTAGATACTATACAACTCGTTCCAGGATCTATCATACCTAAAGCTATGGGTTCTGCTGGATTGCAGCCAATACAAGCAGCAGGTAACTTTGATGTTGCCCAGCTAGTTCTTAGCGACATGCGTTTAAACATTAAACGTGCGCTATATAATGATATGCTTGGCGATCCTAACAAAACACCAGCCACTGCAACAGAAGTTGCGGAACGTATGGCTGATCTTTCCCGCCGTATGGGTTCTGCTTTTGGTAGATTGCAGGCAGAGTTGGTGCAACCTCTGCTACAGCGTGTGGTTTACATACTTAAAAAGCAGGGACGCATTGAAGTTCCTACCATAAATGGTCGTGAAGTTAAGATTCGTTCCGTTTCTCCGCTTGCACAAGCGCAGTCGAACCAAGATATTTCTACAGTTGCTAGATTCTTGGAACTAATTGGTGGGGTGTTTGGCCCAGAAATGTTGCAATTGCTGGTAGATGGTGAAAAAACCGCCATACATTTAGCTAAAAAGTTTGGTGTACCTGAAAGCTTGATTCGTGATGAGGATCAGCGTAAGCAAATAGCTGCACTAGCGCAGCAAATGGCTGAACAACAGATGCAGCAACCGCAGCAACAACAAGAGGCCCCTATTGGCTAACAAGATAAACATCGGAATTGACGGGTATCAGCGTGATAAAGCGGCTGATACCCAGATAAGTAAAAACATTGCTCAAATATATCAGACCCCTACTGGTCAAGCAGTGTTGAAGTATCTTCGCTCAATTACTATTGAAATGGTTAATGGGCCTAATGTTACAACAGAAGAATTACGGCACTTGGAGGGTCAGCGCTATGTTGTTGGCCTTATCGAACAACGTATTGCACACGCACATCGGAGCAAAAACAAATGAGTGAATCACTTATCGAGCCTACAGTTGAGGCCGAACCAGTAAGTGACGTAGCGTCACAAGGTTTTGACGTAGCGTCACCAGTTGACGAGAAGCCTGATTGGCTTCCTGAGAAATATAGCAGCGGTGAAGACCTAGCCAAAGCATACAAGGAGCTTGAGTCTAAGCTTGGCACTAAGGATGAAGACATTAAAGCTAAGTTTATGGAGGAGTTGCAGGCAGAAGCAATTGGAAACCGTCCAGAAACTGCTGGTGACTATCAACTTCCAGACACCGTTGACCAAGAAGCATCAGTGGATAACGACCTATTAAAGTGGTGGTCAGAGCATTCGTTTGAAAATGGCTTTTCTCAAGAGGAGTTTGAGAAGGGCATCGAAATGTACGGCGAGTCTATGGGGGGTAATGGGCCTGACCTAGAAGCCGAGGCTGCACAGCTTGGTGAAAACGCTAATGCTCGTATCGAAGCGGCGTCTATGTTTGCTACGAAGTTCTTTCCAGAAAATTCTTTGCCAGCAATTGAACGCATGTGCGAAAGTCATGAAGGCATCATAGCCCTAGAGGCTATACAGGAAGCCCTTAAAGATGGATCGTTTTCTGGCAGCACACAATCTTCTGCTGGATTATCTGAGGCTAAACTAGTGGAGATGATGAATGACCCAAGATACCACAACCCAAGAGACAGAGATCCTAGCTTCGTTCGACAGGTCGAAGAAGGTTTCAAACAGATCTACCGAGGTTAAAATACTAACGCGGGGTGATTACTATCTCACCCCGTTTACGCTTGGTCACATAGACGAGGTGGCAGAAAACCTAAGCTCAGAGAATAAGCGAGAGCTAATCCTTATAGGCCACACCAATGTAAAAGAAGCGCTTTATGAAATGCACGAATCATCAGAGTGTTACATTACTAGGCGCAATGACGAAAACTTTCTAATGGTTGGCGGACTTTGGTACGATGGGACTAAAGACGCACAAATGTTTGCTATGTTTTCTGAGGGTTTAAAGCAAAACTTTCATGCGCTAGCTCGTGGCTCTAAGCTTTTAGTAAACTTCTTCGATCAAGCCGAAGAAATAATTACCATGAGTGTTTTGGCTGAGTACGAGCCTATTTTAAACTGGGCTTCTTGGCTTGGCTTTGAAGCTGTTGGGGTAACTGAGCGTAACTCTTACAAGTACGTTGAGTTTGTGCGTTGCAATCCAACCAAAAAACTTGTTTACAATGAATCACTACGGCCCGTAATGCACTGAAAGGCCCGAAAGGATACCCTTGCTGACGTGAAAGAGCGGACACCCGTTGACACTGTAACTTCATAATAGGACTGAAAAAATGGCTAATACTATTGACCAAGCCTTTATCAAGCAGTTTGAAACAGAAGTACATTTAGCGTATCAACGTATGGGGTCTAAGCTCCGTAACACAGTACGTTCTACAAATGTATCTGCTTCAGTTGCTCGTTTCCAAGTAATTGGAAAAGGCGTTGCTACTACTAAATCCCGCAACGGTAACGTAACACCAATGGAACTTGCTCACACTAACGTGGAAGCAACCATGGCTGACTTCTATGCACCAGAGTATATCGACAAACTTGATGAATTGAAAACTAACATCAATGAACGTCAAGCTGTTGCACAATCTGCTGCTGGAGCTTTAGGTCGCAAGACTGATGAGATACTCATTACTGCTATGGACGCTGGTGCTAACAGCACTCAAATCCATGACGCAAGTTCTGCTCTTGAAAAAGCTGATTTACTTTCATTGTTCCAAACATTTGGTTTAGGCGATATTCCAGAAGACGGACAGCGCTATCTTGCTATGTCACCTGCTGGCTTTGCTGACTTGTTTGCAATTACTGAGTTTGCTTCTTCGGACTTCGTTGGTCCACAGAACCTTCCGTTTGCTGGCGGCATGACAATGAAAGAGTTCTTGGGCTTCAAGATCTTCTCAACGTCTGCTGTAGCTGGTGGTAAAAACTTTGCATACCACACATCCGCAGTTGGCCTTGGCATTAACTCCGATGTGTCGACTGAAGTTAACTATGTGGCAGAAAAAGTCTCACACCTCGCAACCTCTATGATGTCCATGGGCGCTATCGTTATTGACGATGATGGTGTTTATGAAGTCTTAGACAACAACTAAGGAGACTGAATAATGGCTTATACAGCATCTAGCCTCATCCGTATTGGCGGTGGTTCTGGTCAAGCATTTTGGTATTACACCAGTGCAGACAGCATTGCTGACGCAAATACTGCTGGGTATTTCAACGCTGCCGCAGGCATGTTGAATCTCAACGATGTAATCATGACTGTAACATCTACTGGCGGAACGCCTGTTATTACTCATGCTTATGTTAATGCAAACAATGGTTCGACTGTTGATATTACTAACGGCGTTGTCGTTACTAATACTGATGGCGATTAAATAGAGCGGGGGGTTTCGGCCCCCCGACCTTAAAATGCCAGATGTAGCAAACACACCCATCAAGATTTGTTCTCGCGCCTCTATTCTTATTGGTGGTGATGTAATCCAATCTTTCGATGATGGCACTGCGGAAGCAATAGTTTGTGACGCAATGTACGAAGACATGGCTAGGTCAGCTTTGACAAACACCCGTTGGAAATTTTCTACAGACCAAGCAGTGTTAAACCGATTGGCGGAATCGCCAACTGGACGCTGGGAAGCGGCATACCAAATACCATCTGAGTCTATTATGCTATCAGCAGTTACGGTAAACGGGTTTGCTTTAACCTATGATACATACGGATCTAAAGTATTCTGTAATTCTTCGTCTTCAGATGTAGTTATCGCTGACTATGTATACAGAGCTAACGAAACAGATTGGCCTCCTTACTTTAAAACTGCTGTTGAATATATGATGGCTGGTGTTTTAGCTGTCTCAGTAGCGCGTGACCAACAACTTGCTAACCTAATGGAGCAAAAAGCTGCGTTCCAAATGGCTCAATCTCGCAGGCTGCACTCGCAAACGCAGACAACTCGTAAGCTAAATACCTCAAGGTTTATTGGCGAAAGGCGAAGCTAGTGCAAAAGATAAGAATCCCAATGAATAGTTTTCAGTACGGTGAAGTAAGTGATTCACTTATCATGCGTACTGATACTGCTATCTATGCAGGTTCAGCACAACGTGTTGAAAACTTCTTGGTCATGGCCGAGGGTTCTGTAAAGAAACGATTTGGGCTTAGGTATGCGGCTTCGTACAACTTAACTTATGACGCCTCTAATCCTAACAAGTCTCACTTAACTCACTTTATATATGACGACAACGAGCAGTATGTTGTTTCTATAGAGCATCAAAAGCTTAGGTTTTTTAGGCTAGTCAACTCTACTACGACATCATTAGTTGATACGGTAACGGCAGATACTAGTAATGCTGCCTTACCTTTTGACCAAGACTATCTTTCTCAAATAACAACAGCCCAATATGGGGACGTTCTTTTTGTATGCCACCCTCTGTTTGCACCAAGAGTAATTACTAGGACAAGTTTAACAAACTTTGACGTAAGCACGTTTACTTTTGACTCACGCGCTGATGGCAAGCAAATATATCAACCATATAATTCTTTTCAGAACCAAGCTGTAACCTTAGACCCCAGCAAAGTATCAGGCGATGGCGCAACTTTAACAACAAGCGTTGCTTATTGGGATCTTACAGGCAGTGCTACTAATGGTAACTATACATCTTCTAAGCATGTTGGAGTTACAATTAGGTATCACGAATCAGATATAGAAATAGTTAGCGTTCAATCTGCGACACAAGCTACAGGTAATATAGTAAGCCCACTAGAGGTTAGGCTAGCGGTAATTGACCCGTTGCGAACAACTGCTGGTTCAGCATTAGTCGAAGTTACTCATATTGCTCATGGCTTTGCTGGCGGTGAAGCAATTACAATTGTAGGCGCTACAGCTATTGGCGGGATTAATACATCAAATATAAACGGCGCAAGAACAATATCTAGCACTATTATAGACGACAACACATATACCTATACGGCTGGTGGCGATGCTAGCTCTGCAATAGATGGCGGTGGTAATGTTAAAATAGGAACTCACGCGCCGACAAGAGGTTGGTCAGAGCAGTCATACTCAGCTAAACGTGGATACCCTGCCGCTATTACTTTTCATGAAAACAGGCTTGTCTTTGGTGGAACACTAGCAGAGCCAGACACACTTTGGATGAGCAAAATTGGACAGTTCTTTAACTTTGATGTAGGAGCAGCAGACGACATAGACGCAATCTTTCTCACTGCCGCAACAGGCGAAGTGAATGAAATTAGATACCTTGTGTCAAACAGAGACCTACAAGTCTTTACAGCGTCAAACGAACTGTACGTTCCTACTTACTTAAACCAAGCAATCACGCCGACTAACGCCCAGATCAGAAAGCAAACGCCGTTTGGCGCTGAGTTTGTTGAGCCTGTGTCAATTGATGGAGCAACTATCTTTGTGCAGCACGGGGGTAAGTCTATCAGAGAATACCTCTACACCGACACAGAGGACGCCTACACGGCCACTTCGGTTTCTACGCTATCATCGCACCTAATTGACAACCCCGCCTCTATGGCCGTTGTACACGGCGGCTTTGAGCTACCAGACTCTTATGCGTTTTTTGTTAGGGTCGGGGGCGAAGCCGCAATCTTCTCATCTAACCGTGCAGAGAAAAGAGCTTCATGGACTAGAGTTACAACCAAAGGTAGGTTTGCAGGTGTAGTCGCGTTACGCAATAGACTTTTTGTTAATGTATATGATGAGTACAACAAGCTTCAACTGTGCGAATTTTCTGGTGACGTTGGTTTGGATATGTATCTCTTTAAGGCTGTTAGTAACAATCTTGTGGATGTAAGCGATTTATATACAAACACACAGGTTGTGGATGTAGTTGTTACTAATGGAACAGTTGAGTCGCACCTTGGTTCGTTTACAGTAAACAGCGCAAACAAGGTAGACCTGACAGCATACGCAGGTCACGGCTTTACACACGCCTATGTAGGCAAAAAGTTTACAGCTAAAATAGTTACCAACCCAATTGATGTTAACGCAGCGTCTGGCCCACAAACTGGAAACGTCCGTGGAGTTAGTAGTGTTATTTTAGATTTAAAGAATGCTCGATCCTTAAAGGTAAACGGACGTACCTTCTCAAGCCTATCAGGTTTTAACGGTAAAAAAGAAGTTAGAGTTCTTGGATACAGTCGTGACCCACAGATTACTATTGAACAAACCGATCCATTGCCATTGCAGGTAAATGGATTGATAGCGGAGTTAATTATATAATGTTCCTTCAATTACTTACAATGACGCTGCAAGCAAAGAGCCAGCTTGACGAGGGAAAACGAGCTAAAAATGTAGCTAATCTTAACTCATACAAACTCGGCACTGAAAAGAAAATGAGTGAGGTTGAGTCTCAGCAACGTCACAACGATAGACTTGAACAATATAAATCTAATTTGTCGTCTAACATTGCGGCGTTTGCTGCTACTGGAAGAGATCTTGGAGACTTTAGAACCCCTGGAAGAGGCACTAAAAGTGTATCTGCTTTTCTTAACAGGCAAAGGGATGTTGCTACTAACGACACTGCCCGATCAGATATAATGGGCAGAGCGGAGTCTTTAAAATACAACCAACAAATATTTGCAGTAAGGGCCGAAGGGCAAGCCTCATTAGTTGCCTCAAGGTATAGAGCATTTATATCAGTAGCTTCTGGCTTAAACGATATGATGAAGACAGCAGCAAGCGGAGGCGGAAGGTAATGGCCGTAATTAGAGAGCAACGTAATTTCCGTATCGGCCCTGTTGGCGTAACAAGGTCGGCCAATACTAGCATAGTAAACGAATCAATCTCAGAAGCTCTAAGTGCAGTAGGCCAAATACAATATGAGGCTATGGCTAGAAGGGCTGAAGATATCGGAACGGACGCTGGTTACAGTGCAATAGTAATTGATCCAGAAACTGGCTTGCCTCAACCACTTGTTCCGCCAAAAGGTTTTGGCTCTATTGCATCCGATGCTTATGATAGGGTTGCTAGAAACAGATTTGAAACGTCAATACAAAATGAGATACAGCTTAAGGGCGACGAGCTTTCTGGCAAATATAAATACAACCGCAACGGTGCATCCTTATACCACAAGAGCATGAGCGATTACGTTGAGTCAATGGTTGAGGCCGCAGACGGGGCAGGCTATAAATCTTACATTCAAGATACGGGTATGACCTACCGTGACCTTACAACTCAAAAGCTTGCTTTGCTGCAAAGTGAACGCGAAAGAACAGAGTTAATAGAATTTACTCAAAAGTCGTTTACTGACGCCAATCAAGCTGTTGAATCTTTACATGCGTCCAATCCAGAACAAGCAGAAATCTTTGGAGAGGGCGCTATTCAGGGAGTTATTGACGCTGTAAACGCTGACCTTTTGCCTAAGAGCGCTATCGCTAAAGCAAGAACTGCATTAATGGTTAGCAAAACAAAAGGAATACTTAGGGGCATAACCGAAGATACAAGCACAGAAGATTTAACTGAGATTGAGGCTGCGTTTGACAACGCTAATCCAGATCTTCTTCCTTTAGAGTTTAAGTATTTAAAAACTTACATTACTGATTTTGGAAACGATTTTACAGCCTTAGAAAATGTTGCAGACTTTGCAACAGAGCATCTAAGACCTATAGCAGTGCTATCAAACATAAGAGAGCAAGAAGAAAGAAATGAACTTTTAAACGATCAAGCAAAACAAACTTGGAATTTATCACGAGATCGTATTACTAGTGAATTGAGTATACGACAAAGCATTCGTACTGGCTTTAATGGAAACTTAAGTTCTGCTGCTAGACATCATAATAGAAGAGCAGAAACATTTGACGATCGGGCAAGAAATGCATTTCTTGATACAGATTTAAATCCAGCAAATGCTGCATTAGGTCAAAGTTTTTTAGACAGAGCGCTCTTAATAAGATCAACTACTGCTAAGGCCATTTTATTTGAAAACCAAAAAACAAGTAAAAGATTTCGTCCGGATCAAATTAAAGAAATTATTTCATATTATAGTACAGGAGATTCATCTGAGCTTGACGGACTTGGTGGAGAGGTTGCCGATAAAGCAACACTTAAATTAATTTCAGAACTTGAAGATTTAATTACGTCAGACCCATCGGGAACCGTTAGGGCAGAAACTATAGCTAGCCTTAAAACGATACTTGAGATTGGTGATTTAGCTGACGCAACAAAGACCGAATACACAAACGAAGAAATGAGCCAATTTAACACAGATGCCTTTGAGTCAAGAGATGGCGTCAAATTAGTTACTGGTCTCTATGCAGACATTGAACAGCAAGTAATTGAAAGGGACATAGCAAATTCAAGAGGTCTTTCTGAACTTGCTAAAACAATAGGTGACAATATTGATGAGTCTGTTGTTGCAACGGTAGATGGAAGCATTGATAGAATGCTAGTGGGCTTAACCTCTGCCCAAGCGGATCAACAGCTTTTAGCTATTGCAGCAAGAGATCCTAATATATCGCCAACCGCAGAAAGCGCAGAGGTGTTGGGAGTTCTCATTGCTCTTGAAAAGCTTTATCCTAAAAGTGGCGATTCTACCATATGGTCAAAAGCTGAAGCCGCAACAAAAAGCTACAGACAAGGTGGCGCAAAAGCTATTGACTCACTGAATAAGCAACGTGAAATTAATGCCGCAAACAATGCTGCTTTTACAGTAGGTAATATGGATTTAATTGGAACTAATTTTGGCCCAAGTGTTGAGTCTGCTGCTGGCATTTTTATTATTAAACAAAATGAAATCTATAATACAGCTGGGATAACTCAAGAAGTTGCAACATCAGCAATGGAAGCGCTTAGGCTGGCTGGGGCTAAAAACATTTTTCTAAAAATATTGGGAACAAATCCAAGCTCAACACAGGCCAATCAAATTGTAAGTTATTTTAGTGACGCTGGAGAAGGTGAAGATTTAACACAGCATCAAAAGTTTTTAATCCAAACAATGCAAGGTTACGCTAATTCTATTTTAGACAAAGACCTTACAAAAGGTTTAACCTCTGACATGAATGCATCTTTATCTGAAGTAAAAGCAAGGCAAGCAGTAGAAGTGCAGGCATTTAGAGAGGCACAAGAAATAGAAGCGCTTTTGTCAGGTGGTGGAGACGTTCTTCAAGCAAAAGACCGAAGCCTTATGACTAAGGTTTTTGAAAAAGAAGGTTTAAATTTAGCAACATTCAATAGCATGGACGCAGAAACACGAGCGCTTGTTATTGAACTTGGTAAAATTACACCTCCCTCTTCGTTTTTTGAAAGCATGGAGCGAATGGCAAAAGGTTTACCAGTAGAGGGCGCTAATGATCTAATGAGCTATTACAAGTTATTGTCTGAAGGCTTAACCGAAATAGCATCACAGGGGGCTAATTTCCTTGGTGATTCTATATCTCTAGCCGACAGAGAAATACTTGATGATGCGTTTGATGTTTTTAAAATAACAGGGGCCAATGAAGGCAAAACAATTCAAGACATTATTGGTAATCTTATAGCGGTAAAGACAAAAGATTCAGCAAAATTAAACTTGATTAATGTTCTAGGTGATTTCCCATCAGCATTAGCCTACACCAGTGATTATACCACTAGTTTTTTTGGCACACAAAACCCTCTCATGGCAACAGAACTTGCTCCACTTGTTGAATATCTTGCTGCTAACGGCTCAACTAAGAGGATGGTCGATAAAAGATTAAAAGCAATTATAAGCGAACAATACCGAGAGTCTCCGTATATAGTTGATAGCTCAATGCCAAACGACTCCATTCATATGTCCAGACATTCACTTGAAAAAGTTATGCCTGATCCTATAGTCAGAGGTATATTTATTGATGTAATTGATACTGAGGTAAAAAATCTTGCATTAGAACTGAATGCAATAGACCCTACGTTTCCAGATTTAAGAATGTTGCAAGCAAGAGTTTTTACACAGAACGCTGACCAAAGAGCAGAACAAACAATAGCTACCCACCAATTCCTTAGCGGAAATGAAGAGGGAAACATTTATCTTGAGCCTGACGACACGGGGGCAGTTCTTCGATACAGGACTTTTTACGTTGACGAAAATAACGAGTTACAACCGCTTATGTTTCCCGTTGAAGCTGCTGGCTTAGAATTAAATCCTCCAGTAATTAAACCTGTGCCTATAGGTACGGCGGGTTCTGTAGATTACTGGGCAAGCTATGGCGTCAAAGAAACAGTTGGTTCGTTAATAGCAGATAACGAGCAAATGAGTAGAATTGATCAGCTGATAGCGCTTAGAGCAAATGCAAAAATACAAAAACAAGCTCGTGAAGAGTTCAAAGCAACTCAAGGCTATGATCGCAATGATCCCAATAGCGCTCAAAAATTAATTGATTTTGTAGCCAAGCAAGATAGGGCTAAACTTGTTCAAAGGTTTGCTCCTTCTGAGTTAGGAAATTAATAAATGGAAAATGCTTTTACTGCCTCAAGGATAATTCAAGAAGGCGTTAGGGAGGACATAATCCCTGAGGTTGGGATTGGTAAAACTTTATCGGCTTCTATGGGGTACAAGTATGGTTCATTATTAAGGCGCATAAACGAAGGAAATAATTTTCCAAGCGAACCACAAGATGGTTTTGACGCTGAAAAAAGAATTAAGAATGGGCCTAGGGGGCTAATGGCGTATAGCTCAGATCTTTTAAGAGCAACTAATGACAAACATTTTGACTACATAGTTTCTACTATTAACCAAAGCGCACAAGATAGAAGGGATTTAAGTGGCTCTGGAATCATTACACAATTTGCAGTTGAGTTGCTTGATCCAGTAAATTTTGTTGCGCTTCCTTTTGCTAGAGTTGGTATGTTTGCTACACGTTTTTTAAAAGGTGGTGCTTCCGTAACTGCGGTAGTAGCTGGGCAAGAGGCTGCTAGGTACTCAACTGATCCATTGGCCACAAAAACAGAAGTTGCTATTAATTTAGGGGCTTCATTTGTAATGGGAGGTGCGCTTACTGGACTTCTTACAATACCAGCAAACCGTACAAACGCAGTTCATAAAGGCGCTACTAAAGAATTTAAAAACTTTATTAAGTCTACTAGACCAAGACCAGTTGCGCTTAATGCGGCTGGAGAAGCAATAGATAAAGATGGCAGCATTGCGTCTAGTGTTTTTACTGACTCATGGCTTTTTAAAGCTGTAACAACACCTATGAAACGTGTGCTTCAAAGCAAGATTTTACCAAACTCAGTAAAAATGACTACGTTAAAAATTGTTAATGACTCTGGAATATTGCTTGCAATGAATCGCAACAATCAAAAAATAGGTTCGTCAGTTTACCAGAACTCAAAACAATTTGAAGGCGAGTGGGCTGTTCTTCAGAATGATCTGATGCCTTTATGGGGAGAGTCTTCTGGTAAAGGTGTAACAAGTGCGTTTGATTATACTTTAAATATATCTGGCTTTGAGAAATGGTTAGAAAACATTGACAAGAAGTCGATGAGAGGTGAGAGGCCTGCTGACAATATTGAATCTCAAGTCATGGATAAGATGAATAACTTTTACAAGACTTGGGAAACTAGGCTTAACGAGCAAGGCATGATTGGTTCTAAGCCTGTTCTTCAAAAGTTTATTACTGGTAGGGAAATAAGAATAAAGAAGACGCAAGACATACTCAGCAACGGACGCCCTAAAAGCGCTGATTACATCGCAAAGTTAGAAGGTAATGTTAAACGCTTATCTGATGAGCTTGATGAGGCTAAGTTAAATTTAGAAGATATTGGCGATAGCACTCCTGTAAATGCCCCTAATGAAATAAACTTTAGGCCACGTTACTTTGACATCGACTCTATAAAAGCAAACAGAGTTGAGTTTGAAGAAATATTAATGGCTTGGTTTAGAGATAACCCAATATTAATTAGAAGGACTGCTGGAAAAGTTAAAAAAACAGTAATGAACACTGATGATGCGTCATTAAGATTAAGGGCAAGCCAGACGACTGATAACATTCTTGGACTTAAAGACATTACTGACCCAGAAATGGGCTATTACGGCATGGGTAAATCAAAACATTTTAAACACAGATCTCTTGATATACCGAACAGGTTAATTTTAGATTACATTCAAACAAATCCAGTAGCAGTTATGAGAGCATACACAACTCGCGTTGGGCCTCGCTATGAATTTTCAAGGCAATTCAATGGTAACTCTATTGACGATGTTTTAGACGATGCAATGGATGAAATGATTAAGTCTGGCATGACAATGCAGCAAAGCCATGCGGCTTTAAAAGACATAAGGCATTTATACAAAAGAGTTGTTGGTGGAGTGCTAAGAGATCCAGACTCAGCAAATCAAACAACAGCTAAAATTTTGAGGGATTTAGCTACGCTTAATTTTCTAGGCTCTGCTGGTCTAATGACGCTAACAGAGCCAGCAAAGATCATGATGGAGCATGGCATAGGCAAAACTATGAAGGCTTTATTTGGCGTGTTAAACGACAACAAGCTAAAACTTGCGGGTAGAGAGCTAAGGGTTTCTGGTGAGGGCTTAGATAACTTAATGAACTCAGTCCACACTAGGCTTGTTGATGAGTTAAACAATAACCCATTTAGGTCTGACATTTTTGACAAAATGAAAAACCCATTCTTTTTGCTAAACGGTCTTGGCCCGATTACAAAATTACTTAAAGACTTTGATGCAATGGTTCGTGCAGATACTTTAATTGATTACTCAGTAAGGTGGACTAAAGGTAAAGCCACCAAAATGGAACAAGAATACTTGCTTAGGTATAATATAGATTTAGACCTAGCGACTAAGATTGCGGCTGCTCCTTGGGAAAAGTCTAGCGATGGTATGTATATGGCCAATACAGGGGCTTGGACGGATACAATTCAATTCCCTGCAACTAAAGCCGAAGTTGTTTCTGGCAACACTAAATCCTTTGCAGCAGACGGAACACCAGAGGGCAGATACAGACCAGCATTTTATAACGCAAAGCAAGACAAGATTTACATTGATGAAGAGTACATTAAAGATGTTATGTGGCCTTTGCGGGGGTGGGAAAACCCTAGAGTAAAAGGCGTAACTCCAATTAAAGATGGAATAATAAACTCTCCTGATGATTACGTAGCTTTCATTAAAATGCACGAAATTATGCACTCTAACAACTCAGCTAAATCTCTTGGCTTCAGCAACAAAACAGCTAAATCTAACGCTGCTTATGAAAATGCTATTAATGATCTTACTGTTAGGGAAATAGAGGGACAACCAAGGACAAGCGCGGAGACTGTTAGGGATTTCCGTAGCGCACTTAGCTCTGGTGTTTTAAATACTATTCTCATGGGAACGCCTGCTGACAAACCTATCATTACAGATGGCATTGCTTACATTCCAATGCGGATCGCAAAGCAATTTGGCATGAGGGAAGACGCTGAATTTAAAGGTTACTCTAGGATTGAAAACGGATTGCTTTCATTGCCGTTTCAGTTCTACAGCTACAGCCTTGCGTCAGTAAATAAGGTTGCTGCGGCTCACGCTCATGGTCAATTAAAGGATCGCTTTCTTGGAACAGCAATATCTATGGGCTTGGGCTACATGGTGTTGCAATACAAAACACCTGATTGGGTTGAGATGTCGTTTCAAGATAAGCTTGCAAGATCTTTTGATTACTCAGGAACAGCGGCTCTTTATTCAGACATAGCCTATACTGCTATGTCTACGAGCCTAGCTTTAGGCGGCCCTAACTTAACAGGTGGTCTTCTTGAGCCTAGATTTCCTCAAGAACCAAGCGCAATAGATGCTGTCTCTGGGTTAGGTGGTGCTGGCGTTAGTATCGGCGCTGAGATAGCAACAGGTGTTAAGGATATCGTAACTGGAAACGTAGGTAATGGCGTAGCAGAGCTTATTGACAGCGCTCCATTCACTGCCCTTTGGTTTGCCAAAAGTACATTTAACGATTTTGAAAATATGCTTAAAGAGGGCGACGACCCTAATCCGCTTCGCGGGTTTAAGAGGTACTGATTTGTACTAGACAATTTGTACGTTGGTTATCAAGGCAATTTTGTGTGACAGTGTAAAAAAGAGGACGGGTAGAAATGACAATAGATATTTCAGCAAATGCCGCTAGAGTTACTTACTCTTTAGGCGCTGGTTCATCGCAACAAGCGTTTACTGTTTCATTTGAGTTCTTTGAGGACTCTGACCTTAAGGTATATGTCGATGATACGTTAAAAAGTATTAGCACTCACTATGCGGTAAGCGGTGGAAGCGGATCAACTGGCACCGTTACGTTTGGCAGTGCATTAACTGGCATAACTGGTGGGTCTAAGATTACTATTACTCGCGCTACTGTAATAGAGCGCACTACTGACTTTTCTTCTGGCGCTGATATTAATAGAGCCGCATTAAACACACAGCTTGATACGATTACCGCTATAGCTGCTGACAATCGTGATCGTATTAATCGCACAATGACTGTTTCTGATTTTGAAATACCTCCAAGCTTAGTTCTTCCAAGTTTAGCTAGCCGTAAAGGCAAGCTCTTAGGATTTAATAGTTCAACTGGTAGCCCACAAGCTGATACTGCTTTAGTTGGAGCAGCAGTTACAGTTTCTACTGTATCTGTTGGTGGTTCTGCTACTGCTACAGTTGCGCTTAACTCTGCTGGCACAGCTACGTTTGCATTAGGTATTCCTACTGGTGCCACTGGTCAAACTGGGCCAACGGGTCAAGCTGGTGGTGGTTTAGCAAACATAGTTTCTGACACGACACCACAGCTAGGTGGCAACCTAGACATGAATGGCAAGGACATTGTTACAACGTCTAACGCTACGCTTGACTTAGCGCCAAACGGCACTGGCACAGTAGTAGTCCGAGGGAATACAAACAGCGGCGCAATTATGTTTAACTGTAGTGCCAACAGCCACGGTCAAAAAGTATTTGGTCAACCTCATTCGGCGGGTATTGATAATACTCTCATGCTCCCCGCTGGTGGTAACTCAACTCTCGTATCATTAGTGTCTGTTGATACGCTGACAAACAAAACTTTAACCTCTCCAAAGATCAACGAGAATGTAGTAGTTACGGCTACTGCCACCGAAATAAATAAACTGGACGGTGTGGGGACACTCAAACAGGCTGGCAAGGAATCTATCTGGGTTCCCGCTGCAGCTATGTACCCATCTACCACAAACGGTTGCTCTGCTTTAACACAGGTTGAGACTACAGCCCTTCGCCCTGACCTAAAGGTCTTAGACTTTGCTGCTGCGGCGGATGATTTTGCTCAGTTCGCAATTGCTTTTCCAAAGTCATGGAACGAGGGAACGGTAACCTACCAACCGTTCTGGACAGTTACTGGAACAAACACAGGCACTATGGTTTGGCAGCTTGGTGGCATTGCCGTTTCTTCTGATGACACCATAAACACAGCGTTTGGAACGCTGGTCGCTACTACAGCCTTGGCTCACTCTGGAACTTCAAATGACTTAATGGTTTCAGCAGAAAGTGGCGCAGTAACAATTGCTGGTTCACCCGCTGCAAATGACTTGTGTTTCTTCCAGATAAACAATGACGCAAGTGCGTCAGGTCAAACTGGGGCGGCTAGACTGCTGGGTGTAAAATTCTTCTTTACCACTGACGCCGCAAACGATGCGTAGGAGTATAACATGAGTTTTGGTTATCAAGTATTAGGTTTCGGAACCAGCGCGACCACTGGTCCGCGACCAGAGGCTACTGGAGGTACAAAAACAACTTCTGGTTCCTATACAGTACACACATTCACAAGCTCTGGAACTTTTCAAGTTATAAATAATGCAATTGAAAACATAGAATACCTTGTTGTTGGTGGCGGCGGCGGCGGCGGTGGCGGTAGTTACACAGGGAGTGCTGGCGCTGGTGGTGGGGGTCTTCGATCTTCTCTTGTTGGGACCAACAGCGGCGGTGGAGCCAGCGCGGAGTCACGCGTAACTTTAAACGCAGCAAGTTATTCGATTACTGTTGGGGCTGGTGGGTCGGGTACCTCAGTAAGCGGCGGACAGGGCGCAAAGGGTGGCAGCTCTGTCATGCAAACGACAGGCACGGCCATAACTTCACAGGGCGGCGGCGGCGGCGGCGGCTATAATGGCGCTGGCATGAATGGCGGTAGCGGCGGCGGCGGCGGTTCCAGCGGCGGCGGCACAAGTGGAGGGTCTGGCACAAGTGGTCAAGGCTACGCTGGAGCAATAGGGCGGGGTACTAGCAACTACGCCGGCGGTGGCGGTGGCGGAGCCGCAGGGATTGGCCTAGCGCTGACAGGAGATGCCTCTGGCGGCGGACCGGGTCTTCAAGTTAATATTGATGGGAACAACTACTATTGGGCTGGCGGCGGTGGTGGAACGGGACACTATACTAGATCTGGGCCCGGCGGTATCGGTGGCGGCGGCGGCGGTAATATGTGTAATTATAGCCAAAACGATGGTTCTGGTGCTGCGCCCGGCGGTGGAAGTGCCATAAATGCAGGGCAAGTCGGAGCATTTTTCCCAGGAGCTGGGTCTAACTTAGGCAGCGGCGGTGCTAATTCCGGCGGCGGTTCTGGGGGATGCGCAACGTCAAGCTACGGCGTTAACGCTGGTGGTTCTGGAATTGTCATTATACGATATTTAACTTGAGGTAAAGTATGGCACATTTTGCAAAAGTAATTGACGGGATTGTCACGCAAGTAATCGTGGCAGACCAGTCCTTTATAGACAATCTTGAAGACAGCGTATTGTGGGTGCAGACTTCTTATAATACACACGATGGTGTCCACTCTGGGGGCGGCACACCCTTGCGTAAAAACTACGCTTGTATTGGCGGTACATACGATTCAACACGGGATGGTTTTTACGCACCTCAACCATACCCAAGCTGGACGTTGAACAACACTAGCTGCTGTTGGGAAGCGCCAACAGATGTGCCTGATGACGGGAAGATGTACAATTGGAACGAAGGCACAGAAAGCTGGGATAAGGTTGAATCTTAATGGACAAAAGAACAGTAGCATCAGCGCATGAGCGCATAGACGGACTTGAAAAGGAGGTGATCGCAATTAAAACTGAGGTTAAAATACAATTCAAAGATTTGTTTGGTCGCGTCAAGCGCATGGAAAGTATCATGCTCGCTGCTACTGGGTCTATTATTGCGCTCTTAGTCGCAGTTCTGATGAAGATGTAAGATGATAGATGAAGCCTTAAAGATAAAATGAAATGGTTATTCCCTTTAGTATTTTTAATTGGCTGCGCAGAGATAAGAATGCCCACTCCGGTTTCACTGCCTTCTATTTGCATGGGGGAGAAGTTTTGTGAGGACAGGAAAGCAGCCGAAACCTTGGCGGCAATGGGTTTTGCTGATGCTGGGCTTATTATTATGTGCAGTAATCCTAACGTCCGAAACATTTTGGAGGTGGAATGCGGGTCAGATGCGTTGCAGTATCCCTAATCTTGCTGATGTCTCCATGTTTTGCACAAGACGGGAGCGTTGAGGGTGACTTCAACAGCAACACGGGAAACAATGGAAGCAATGTTGAGAGCAACAACGAAAGCTTCTCAACATCTAACACATATAATGGAGCAGGGAGCAGTCCAAACTCTATGCCAGCCACTACAGCTTCCGCACCTACCGTCATGGGCGCGGGTGGAACAGATAGTTGTCTCATGCCAAAGACTAGCGGAGTTCAGGTTTCACTATTTGGGTTTGCAACTGGTAACATGGAGCAAGATCCTGAATGCAATCGGCGCAAGGATGCGCGGCTAATGGGACAGCCACAGCCACATGGGCTAGGCCTACAGATTTCTGGACTGTCAGTAATGTGTGCTTCACCTGTTGTATTTAAAGCAATGGCTATGTCTTCAACGCCATGCCCTATATATGATATTACAACTGGACGTATTCTGACTGGAAGACCAGCGTATGAAACCATGCGTAGAAATCCATTAATATATGTAGTAGGTTACAGCAATGACTTAGCGTTTTGGAATGTTTTTCTCCGAATGGATATCAAGGAGTTACCTGATGTTGAAATTAATAAAAGTAATAACGGCCCTTCTTTGTCTGACAGGTTCAGGGCTAAGAGCGCAACAGACGCTGGAAGTACAGGGGCTGCAAGCAGCCGCGTCGATAATTGAACAGCAAGTTTCGTTAGCTGCTGTCCTTGCTTACGCTGCCACTGATCTTGCAAGCCAAGGCCAGATTGTTGCTGACGAAAGCTTGGCAGAAGCTTTAGTTACAAGCGCCATGTTGCATAACTATCAAACTTCTGTCGCTCTGGTATTAGCAATGGATTTCTCTGTAGCTGAAACAGCATCTGAATTATTCACTGCCGAGTACGAGAGCGCGATGCTTGAGTTGGGTATGAGCGTTGACGAACTGTCTGATGCAAGTGCCGCGCTTATGTCTACCTCTGTGGTGGCTGAGATGGCTGCTACTGCTGACACTAGACCAGAGGGATTAGCGTTGCAGACTGTGCTATCTAACATTGAAGTAACGCAAGCTGACGTTGACACATATAACCAAGCGCTAAGTGCAGTAAGCGGTATGGCTCAATTGTCAGGTGCTTTCTTTGCTGCTAGTCAGAATGCTGCTTTAACATCAAGCATTGATACTTATGCAAATACAAATAATATTTCTATAGGTGAGTATACCGCTGTATCTTTTGAGTTTGATACCAATGAGTACGTTATTACATGGGGCGCTCAGGGTGAAGGAACTGGATGGACACAGTACACCAGTGGCAATGACACATCCGCGGAGGATTTATATGACCATGCTCAAACGCTTTATACAGGTGATTAGATGGATGACATTGAAATCAAAGCTGGCGGATTTGTCTTTAGAGGGTGGTATCTTGCTGCTGCTTTGCCTTTCATATCTGGGCTTAGTGGCGGTGTTTATTATGCTTACGATGCAATTTCTCGCTTCAATGGCTTAGAGGAATCTGTAATTGAAGTTCTCAATGCAACCTCTCGAATACAAACTATAGAGCAGACATTAAACCAGAACAATGTTGCTGGCTTAAACACACAACTGACTACAATCAGCACGCAAATGACCAACATCTTAGAGCAGCAGCGAACACTAATAGAACTTAAATCAAAGGTCGAACGAGCAGAGCTAATTACTAACGGCATTGACCAGAAGCTTAATGATTTACAAGCAGACATTGACAGCACTTGGGGTGCGATTGACGAGTTGGAGAAACCATTATGACTGAGTTTGAAAACGCTGACTTAGATGGAAGCGGAAGTGTAAGCAAAACTGAATGGGACACACTAGCCTTAGAGGACAGGAGGCGTGTGCTAGATGACGCTGATGCAATGCGGGACGCACAGCGCAGAATGACATGGTTTGCCCTCTCAGGCATGCTCCTGTATCCTCTGGCTATTGTTCTCTGCTCCTTCTTGGGATTAGAACAGGCTACTAAATCGTTGTCTTCTATAGCTGGTGTGTATTTTGTATCCGTATCTGCATTAGTCGGAGCTTTCTTTGGGTTTTCTAAGATTGGAGGTAAGTAATGTTAGCCATTATAAATAGTGTAGCTGGGTTAGCTACTAGTTATATAGACGGTAAGACTGCTGTAAAAAAAGCAGAGGCTCAAACTAAAATGAAGATTGCTACTGGTGAAATAAGCTGGGAGCAGTCAGCTATTGAAGCAAGCAAAGATTCTTGGAAGGATGAGGCTTGGACTTTATGCTTTATATTCATAGTGTTAGGTAGCTTTATTCCTGGCCTTCAGCCATACATGGAGCAAGGCTTTATTAATCTACAGGCAGCACCAAGCTGGTTTAGCTGGGCAATGTACGCCTCAATAGCAGCTAGCTTTGGGATTCGTACAATGAAAGGATTAAAACAATGACGTATAAACTAGGCAAAGGTAGTGTATCTAAGCTTGAAGGTATTGATGAGCGCATGATTGCTGTTGTTAAATACGCAATCAGTGTCACCAAGCAAGACTTCTCTGTGATTTGTGGGATGCGTACCATAGAAGAGCAAAAGGTTTTGGTTGCCAAGGGCGCAAGCCAGACCATGAAGTCTAAGCACATTGACGGTTTGGCTGTTGATCTAATGGCTTACGTTAACGGTGGCAGATGGGAACTCAATCTCTATGACGAGATCGCGGATGCCATGTCAGAGGCCGCTCGTGAAATTGATGTGCCTATAGTGTGGGGTGCTGCTTGGTCTGTACCTAACATCGCACAGTTTAGCGAAGGTAACATGGAAGATGCTATGAATAGTTATATTGATTTGCGAAGGTCTCAGGGTAGAAGGCCATTTATAGATGGCCCTCATTTTGAACTTGTAGTATAAAGTTTGTGTGGGTGGTGTAATCTCAACAGTCTAAACCACGGGGTCTGGTTGTTTATTGGTTACGCGCTACCAAATGTGCCAACGTTAAAGCTGCCACCCACACGATACCCTTAACTTCCTGTGTCTGTATATAAATAAACTTTATTCTTTTTATCTTTAGGGGCGGTGATTGTTTTACGATCCACCTTACCTTCTCTAAATAAATTATGCATAAACAATGACGTTGATCTTAAATCAAAACCAGTGATGCTTGAGATTTGATTTGCTGTCTGTGGCTTTGTAGATAAAGCGTCCAGTATTCTGCCACGTCTTGCGATAGACTCACGCTTTGCAAAGTTCCGATGCTCCCAATCTTCACGTTCCATTCTTGGAAACGGTGGGCGTTTCTTTCTTTTAATTAAATCTTTCTCATGGCAGTACCATTTGAACCAGTAGATAACATCTTCTCTTTGAGATTTTGTTTCGGCTTGAGAGAGTTTGACTCTTAGCTTTTCTTCGAGCGCTGATCTATTATGAATAGTAGGGCCTCTAATTCCTCTAGTCGCTGAACCTGATTGTATCTTCCCAGACTCTTTGCTTGATCTATAAGTATCCGCAAGAGTCTGTAGCTTCGGTCCATAGCTGCCAAGGCGTTTGAGTTGCTGGCGCTGTAGGTCTTCGTGGTGTTTGGTTTCTCTGTATCTGGCATGAGCAATCTTCTTTCCGCAAGCAAAGGTTAGATTATATTTTTTGGCGTAGACCAGCACTGTCCTGTATGGAATGTCTGTTCTTTCGGCTGCTTCTGTTTTGCTTAGACCATGCTCGGATGCCTTGACCAGTTCGATTAGTTTTTCTGGTTGCATTATTCGTTGCCTCTTTAGTTAAAAAAGGACAGCCCGAAGGCTGCCCAGTTGATATCAGGAGAGATAGTCCGTCGAGCTAGGAGACTCGAACGAGGAACACCCTTATCTTAGAACGGGATTGTGTCATCTGACAAGGTATTATCTACAGGTGCAGATGTAGTAGTGGCGGAACCTTGCTTGTCGCTGATTTGAAAGGACATATAAGGCTTGTTGTCCTTCATCTTTTTCCATCCAGCTATACGCTTTGAAGATCCATCACCCATTGGGCCACTGTAATCTGGCGCTGACTCATTACCTTTCTTATCGTTCTCAAAGAAAACGCCAAGCTTCTCATACATCTCAATGATCTGCTTGCCACCTTTAGTCTCGTCCCTAACAAGCAAGACTTTCTTTTCAACGCCATCAACATTGACCTTACCTTGAAGGATCAACTGTTGTGTTGGGAATGGAGTAAAGGCTGCGCCTCTGTTGGTATCATCGTATGTATCTGCCATGCTTCTGGCTCCTTTAATTAAATTAGTGAGGCGGTTCGTAGAAACATGCCGCCTCTGTCATGCTTACTCTACCACTCGCTGGGCTGGGTGGATGCAGTGAACCCATCAACGGTAAGCTTGTTAGGCTGAGATGTATCTTTTGATGTCAAGCCTTTCGTTATTTGAACACTACTTGAAGGCTTACTAGCATCGTTGCCATCGTCGTCCTCAGTCGCAAGGCAAGCCATGCCTAGCAGTCCGTATCTACGACCATAGGTTATTGCCGAGCCAAGGCCCTGCATATTCTGCTTATCTAAAGCTAGATAAACTTTGCTTGAGAACACACCGCCCGTAACATGGACGAGCCTAGTCTCAACAAATACGCCAAGCTCATCGCGTCCACATGGCTGCATCACAGCAAAGCCATTGGTCTGAAAGGCATCTGATGTAGCTTCGATCACTGCCTCAAGCGAGGCGTACTTGTTTTTAAAGTGAGGATTAATGCTGTCTTTTTTTACAGAGGTCATGCTCTGCTGCGCTTTGATGAGCGCTTTGATTGCAAGGTCGTTCATTATATTCTCCTAGTTATGCGGAGTGATCCGCGTTTATCTCGCTTGACGGTGAGTTGATCGCAGTAAACTTCTCGTTCGTTATCACCGACCATTTGCTTGAGTTCTTTTTTGGCTGACTCATATGCTTTGGCATCTGCTTCGAGGGTTGTGTATGTATGGGCCAAGTCAACGAAGTGGTTGTCTGTGGCTGCGTCTCTCCGCACCATGTTGTCCACCTTGATCTGGTCAATTGAGAGTTGTACTTGCTGGTCATTACCAACTGGCTCTTGTTTGCGAACAACGTAACCCCAGAAATCTGACACCACCGCCCACATAGAACTGAAATACTCTTTGTTGCGGCTGACATATGCAGACTCCCATTTGTTATTGCCAAAGATAACAGATAGATACGCACCCTTTGCATCTGCAAGCTGTATGTATAGCTGCAACTGTGGCATGTAGTATTCAATTACTTTATCTAAAGTATTGTAAGCATTGGTGTGCTTGGCTTCGACAATGTGTGCTTCCTGCATCGAAGTACCTGACAAATACATTGAGTCGTCTGTGTAAACCATAGCATCAAACGTACCCTTAACAGGTATGTCCATAATATCACCCAACTGACTTAGCTGCTTGTTATGTAAATTAAAGTCATACTCATGAGCGAACCAATTTAAATTAAAGTCCTCAGTTTGTATGCCCATCTGCACCGCTACGTTGCGCGACAAATCCTCTGGCTCAACTAGCCCTGTCTTGATTTGCCATAGCTGTAACCAATCTCCCTGCATAATCTTTACGCAGTCAGATCCTCCGATGAAACCTTTGCGTTCCATTGTTTTCTCCTTTGTTTCCTGATAGTAACCTACTGCTTATACGCAGTTAGATCAATTGCAAGTGACGTAGCGTCACTCTTGCTTGCCATACTTATCGAAGTCCTCTTCCGATAGGTGCTGGAATTTCTTAAGGCGTTTCTTTGTCTCGCCTTTGAGATACGGCTGACCAATTGTCTCACCGTTACGAATCCTATCTGCCATGATCTTGTCGCTGACTAACTCATAGGATGAACGCTTGTACTCACGCGCTTGAACAGGTGAACTGTTGGCCTTGTTGACATGAGCGTCCCACATATTGATGCTGGCTGCTGCGCCTACTTGCTTAGGCTTATACATTACATACCTCCGCGTACTGTATTTGGATTATAATACTGAGCAATACGCGAACCAGTATCTGTCTCAACCATAACTTTATCTACGGGATAGCCTTCTGATTTAAGATCACTGATGCGTGATGCTAATCTAAAGCAACCGAAAGAATTAAGAGCATCCATTGCTGTGATACGATAGCCACCTTCGAGGTGTGCTTTGATTTGTTTCTTCTGAGTTCCCATGATCTTCTCCTTAGATAAGTTTCTCTGCTGCATAGAGAGCAATAAGTGTGGCTTCTGCTCGACCATCATCTTTGACTCTAGCAAATAGGTGGGCGTATTGTGGAAGACGTTGCGTTGCTAGGCCACGACTGACACCTTTGTCCCTGTTTAATCCGAAGTGTTTCTTCCACACTGCGGGGCTGACGTATTGAATGGGTAGCTTACATGCTGCAATACCCATCTCTAGTTGACCAAAGCCTTGGCCAAATCTAAACGTGCTGCTTACACCTTGGTTTGGCATGGCGCTTACACGTTCAATCACTGCTAGGCATGACTCATCTGCCTCATTGCTTAGTATTCTTAGCAACTCATGTAAGTTAATTAAAGTTTTACCTTTAGCATTCTTAAATACTGGCATGTCGTAGCACTCAAGCTTACCTGTGTCTGTCCAGTATAAGCTTACTGCACCTGTAAATCCTGGGTCTATACCATAGATAAGCATGTTGCTCTCCTGTCTAGGTTACATAATTAGTTTTTATCGGTAACTTAATGGCTATTAACTTACCAATCACCAGACGGCTTGGTGTTTGCATTGATACTGTTTTCCCACGCGCCAGCTTGTAGCTTGACGCTTGGTTTTCTTATTCGTTTAGGTTTGCTTGGTTTAGTTGGGGGTTTGATTTTAGATACTGCTTCTTGCCAAAGGTCTTGGTCGTAACAGTTCATACAAACGAACCAATGTTTCTCCATTGATCCACCATACCCCTTATGTATTGCTACATAATAATATGATTCTTCTTTGCACCCTACGCAAAGAGCAGTTTTACCTTTTTGTGACCGTGATGTCATAGCCTAACGCATCTAACCAACATATTAACATGAACCCTGATGGTATCCTCTTGTGGGTTTCCCACTTGTGGATAAGTGAAGTTGTGCAGCCCATCTTATGAGCTAGTCTTTCTTGGCTTAAGTCTTGCTTTAACCTTGCGCTTATCAACATGCTTACCATCGGCTCGTAATCTCTTGGTATATTCACGGGCCTGTTGTAGTAAGTGTAACCCTTCAATGGCATGGTGTACCCTTAACGCAGTCTCATACCGTATCTCGGTGTCACCGTTGATCGCACGATAGTATGTGGATGTTTGGATCTTAGCCTCTTTGAAGGCGTTGAGCAGCGAGATGTTAACCTCGTCTGCTTGCTCTGTTATAAACTTAAGATACGATTTCATGCTGCACTAATGCAGTGAATCACTCATCGTTGTCAAGCTCATCATCATCATCCATTTCTACTATGCCTGTCCCATCGCATGCATCGCAAGCTTCATCAACAGTATCCATTTCTCCTACGTCACGGTTAAAGTTTTGCGCGCGCGGCTTCTCACATTCAAGACTGCCACCACCTCCACATATAGGACATGCAATTGGTAAGCGTTTAAGCAAATGATTATTGATGAGCTTGATCTTCCTCATACCTGTATTCCTCCTCTGTTTCTGGATGACCTTTGTAGTTAGCCTCCCATGCGTCAGTGCCACGCCGAATGAACTTGTCTCTGTCAAACTTAGGGTTAGTTGACTCAAGCTTATCAGCTATTGAATGTAAGTGAGTGGGCCACGGTACTAGTGGCCCCATCACATCAGCAATAAATTCATAATGCTGTTTAGTCATTCTCATTTGCTACCCTCCATACCATGTACATATCCTCTTCACCGATGAAGTCTGGGTCAAGCTTTTTAACTAGCTTTATCTTATGACGAGCAGCCGTTGCATAAATAGAAAGGCACTCAGTATGTGTAAGGATAACACAGTCACCTACGTCCATATCCCTAAGCAAGTTAACCCATTTACCTTTGCTCCGATTGTCGGTCTCATGACGAGGTGGAACGGGGATGTCGCGATATATTCTTGGTGTTCTCATATTACTTTTCCTTCATTCATAGATGTCCATAAGTTATGGCGCATTGCATTGCTGATCGCAGCTTCACGATTGTAACGTGCTATTTGAGGTGAGCTAAGATCGTTGGTGTGTGTGGCCCATGATGTAAGGCAGTTGTACAAAGCCCACTTGTTGCGACCCAATAGCTTGGCCTCATCTTGCCAGCCATTAAGCAGGTTTTCTAATTGCTTCTCGTTGGTTTTCTCAACCAGCTTCTGCTGAGTAACAACCTTACATAAGGTGCTGCGAAAGAAGTTCTCGGCTTGATCGTCGTTAATCTGTGACTTCATCCATGACTGCCACTCTTCTGCTCTATTCATGAAATGGTGAGCGCCAGAGATTACCTTAGCTGCACTGCCTAGCACATCGACTGATGCTGTGTGCTTGAAGCGTGACCTAGCAATAGGATCTGGTGTGGTGCATCCATTAAGACACCATAATCTAAGAGCATTTGCTTGCTGTGAAAATGCCCATGATCCATCGTAACTATTAAAGAAACTGATGCGATACTTAATGATGTCACCTATTGATGGCTGTTGGATGATGTCACCAAAGGTTATCTCTCCACGTATCTTACGCCCGTTATCTATTACATCTACGTTTACTTCGTAGTCAGTAGATAAGTTAGATGATGCGACTCCATCAAGAATGGAATTGACAACGTCATCATGCGGTATGATTTTGTATCGACCACCGTGCATACCTAATGTCTCATTGGTATCGGTGCGCACAACACAGTGATGATCTTTGATCTCATCGCCGCGTTCTGTAAACACAGGCTGCTTCTCCACGGGGAAGCTATAGTTATTATGTGGTAAGAAATCTAATGGCATTCGTTGTCCTCCTAGACAATTTGCTTTTAAAGTTATTCATTTGATGTGTGTTGGTGCCAACCTAATTACGCAAT